>Ga0136558_1000223_pt1 | contig 34650 bp, 33 predicted proteins | sample AntRauTorckE6833_FD_101391 | JGI IMG/M metagenome (GOLD analysis project Ga0136558, IMG submission 101391) | Saline lake microbial communities from Rauer Islands, Antarctica - Metagenome Torckler E6 #833 | ecosystem: Environmental > Aquatic > Non-marine Saline and Alkaline > Saline | place...
ACGCCAATAAGTGTAGCGGAATGGTGCTTATGATTGGTTGTAGTAACGGATGTACTTTAGGTACTTTAATAACATAATCAGCAATCACTTCACAGGCAGTGTCGTCTTCGGTGGTGATGGCCAGTAACGGAGCTGAACGAGCCTTCACTTCTTCCATAGTAGCTAGCATTTTGTCTTGCACATGACCAGTCGGAGCTAGGGCTATGACAGGGCACTGCTCATCAAGTAAGGCGATGGGGCCGTGTTTTAGCTCTCCTCCCGGGTAGCCTTCGGCGTGCATGTAGGTAACTTCCTTTAGTTTTAAAGCACCCTCATACGCAATGGGAGCATGTGAGTGGCGGCCGATATAAAGAGCATGTTCAAATTGAGCCAGCCAAGTAGCAACTTCCTGAATTTGTGTCGTTGACTGCAACATACGAGCAGTGACTGTAGGTAGATTTTGTAACTCAGTAGCAATCTGGGCTCCAGTTTCTAACGAGAGTGATCGTTCACGACCAATTAAGAGTGTTAGCAACACAAATACTGTGAGTTGGGAGATAAAAGCCTTGGTAGACGCCACCGCCACCTCTGGACCAGCGTGGTTGTGTACGCCAGCATGAGTGGCGCGTGCAATACTAGAACCGACTACGTTCACAACCCCTAAGGTAAGCTGCTCGCGTTCTCGCGCTTGTTTGATGGCGGCTAGAGTGTCGGCAGTTTCTCCTGATTGAGAAATAGCCAGCAAAGCTCCATGGGAGTTGGGTGCAAAGGTGCGGTATCGGTATTCGCTAGCGAGATTTACGCTAGTGGCAATATTCGCGTACTCTTCTAAAAGGTACGAGCCAGTTAAACCAGCGTAGTAAGCAGAACCACAGCCAGTGATGTCTAATCGTTCGAGTTCACGTAGTTGTGGTAAGACACTTTCTAGTCCTCCCAACTTAGCTCTTCCTTTTTCAGCAATTAGGCGTCCCCTGATGGTATTCTCTATCACTTCCGGTGCTTCGAAGATTTCTTTAAGCATGAAGTGTTCGTATCCATTCTTCTGGATAAGTTCTAAATCCCATTCAATTCGTTCTTGAATTTTTTGGTTTGGGCTACCGTTGTGTAGTGAGATGATGTCGTACCCATCTGGAGTGAGTAAAGCAACATCGCCGTCATCGAGGTACACCACATCCTTAGTGTGAGCTAGTAAGGCAGATGGGTCAGACGAGAGCAAATGACTATCTTCCCCAATACCAACTACGATTGGGCTACCAAACCGAGCAGCGTGTAGCTCGTCTGGTTTATCTTTATGCATCACCGCAATACCATATGTGCCCTGAATCATTGGTAATGTATCGCGAATTGCTTGACGCAAGTCGCCACGGTAATTGGTGCCAATCAGTTTTGCCAATACTTCACTGTCAGTTTCAGACTTAAACGTGATTCCTTGTTGTAGTAACCCTTCTTTGATTTCCCGCCAGTTATCAATTATACCGTTATGGACGACCCAAATATCCTCGCTCAAGTCGGAGTGTGGGTGCGCATTGGCTTCGGTTGGGGTGCCGTGAGTCGCCCAGCGAGTATGCGCAATGCCACTATGTCCTACAATTGGTTCAGTAATTTTTTCAGCTAACGTGGCGATGGGGCCTACTGACTTTACACTTCCGTGTCCTGGGATGAATATACCAGCAGAATCGTAGCCACGGTATTCTAACGTTCGTAAGCCTTCTAGTAATATTGGTTCGGCGCTTCGTACGCCAACGTATCCGAAAATGCCACACATATAGACATAATAGCATAGAAAATTGTATATAGCGTATCTGCTATACACAAGGAACGCGCCGGACAGAATGTCCGGCGCGAAAAGGCTAGGACTTATCTTCTGAGTCCTTAGCAGGAAAGAGCTGTTCGTGTAGTTCGCGCAAGAATTCGGAACGAGCGATGCTTCCGAGCGGCTGCACTTTGCGTACCGTTTGGTCAACGGCGTGGCGAAATTTGGCACCCTTCGCAGTCACACGAGACCATAGCTCGAACCAGTCAATTGACTCCTCTTCCCGAGCGGCTTCGAGCAATTCGCCGATATCTTGACCTTCGGCTGGCTCAACACCGCGACGCAGACAGAGGTCACGAAAGTACTGTTGCCGCCGTTCGCTCGTAATTGGCGGCAGCGTAAGGGTGCGCCCGGGCACCACCTGTAGCGCATTGCTGGGGCGGTTGATGTGGTGCAGTCCTTCGCCTGTCAGCAGCTGGGTCACATCGATGTTGAGAACCGCAGCAATCTGCTCCAGGTGTCGGTCATACAGTGGCGCTTTTCCCCTCTCCACCCGAGTGATAAACATCCGATTGCCGATAGAGGTAGACTCCATGACTTCAGTCAAAGTGAGGCTGGATTGCTTGATGGCCGCTCGTATATGTGAGCAGAGTATTGCATCACTCGGTCGACTGTTCGACTCTGTCGGAGGGGTGTCGTCCTTAGGAGCGGTTCGGTCCAACTCTACTTCCACCACCGTAGCTGGTGGTGGGTCGGTACCTGGCTCAGTTTCAGCTGTTGCGGTAGTGGGTTCAGTGGCTGGTGAGGGTTCGGTCATTTCACGCTCCAATAGGGTTTGCAGTTCGGCCATATTGTTGGTGAAATCATTCACTAACAATTGTACGGTGAGCCCCAGATTGTTTGCCAAGTGGACAATTTGATCAGGATCAAGTTTTGCTTGATGGCTGATGTTTCCTTGCTTTAGTCGGGCCAAGGTACCACCAGAGATGTCCAGAATTTCCTCCACATCCCCCACCCGTAGCCCGAGAATACGAATGGCCAAGAGAGCCGTATGACCCATGGTTTGCTGCACTTCGGCCTGATTGCAGTGATAGTGCTGGTGACAAACCTTCTTGGCCAGTCCTCTAAAACAAACGTCTTGTTCGCAGACTGGATCTTGAGCAATGGCACAGAGCATATCATCGTACGCATCGAGCGTGTCTTCGATGAGTTCGTAGTCGAAAGCTCGAGCCAGCAAGTGAGCTTCACGGGCAGTTTGCGGGTCAATTGTATTGACTTGGTCCATTTAGTAGTCCTCCCTACTTGATGTTGAGTTACACGTATAGTAATGAAAAGAACACTACTGCTACCGTATAGTATACGGTCTGTACCGTAAACTTGACCATTAGTAGCATTTAGGGTCCACTTAAGAATCCACCGGCCTGATGTTCCCAAAGTTTTTGATAGAGACCATTTGCTTCTTTGAGCTTATGATGGGTGCCATCTTCAACAATTTTTCCCTCATCGAGAATTATTAGTCTATCCATTGCTTGTAAGGTAGATAAGCGGTGCGCAATTGCAATGACGGTCTTCCCTTTCATAAGGGTTTGGAGTGCTTCTTGAATGGCTGCTTCGCTTTCACTATCAAGCGCTGAGGTGGCCTCATCGAGTAGTAAAATCGGAGCGTCTTTTAATAAGGCACGAGCTATGGCAATCCGCTGACGTTGACCACCTGATAGTTTAATCCCCCGCTCTCCAACCAAGGTGTCGTAGCCAGCTGGTAAATTTGTAATAAAATCATGGGCGTGAGCTTGTTTGGCCGCGGCTTCTATGACGGCGTCGCTCGCATCTGGATTGGCATAGGCGATATTTTCGCGAATAGTACGATGAAACAAAGCTGGCTCTTGCGGTACTACGGCAATAGCTTCACGGAGTGAGTTTTGGGTAACGGTGGCTATGTCTTGTTCAGCAATGCTGATATGGCCATTAGACAACTCATGCTCACGTAACAACAGTGAGACAAAGGTGGTTTTACCAGCCCCAGAAGGACCAACTAAACCAACTCGTTGAAAAGCAGGAATCTCAAGGGAGAAGTTTTGAAAAATCGGTACTTGGTTAAATTCAAAGGTAACATTGTGCCAAGCGATGGCTGGTGGTTGTGGAGAGAGGGTGGTGGCATCGGGTGCGTCTTTAATTTCGTGTGGTTGGTAGATATCGTCGAGTCCCTCACGCATTTCGCCAATGGCTTTGGCGGTGGTATTAAAAGCACGGCCAATAAACAATAACGTGCCGGTTATTTGAGAGAGTAATGCCAGTACTAACACAAAGTCCCCAGTACTAATTACACCACTGCCCCATCGCTCAATTAGTAGCCAAAACATCGCAAAGGCAAACAAAAACAAGAGGGTGCTGTTAATCAGTAGCATACGCTCGGTGTAGAGCCAGCTGGTAATGGCGGTGTTGCGTCGGTGGTTCGTGAGAGTATGAATTCGTTCTAGTTCAGTACGGGTACTGGTGTATTGTCTGACCGCACTAATGTTACCAATAGTGTCAACTAAATGAGCGTTTACGTCTGTCTTCGCTTCAGCATTTGTGCGTGATAGGGTGGCCTTTTTAGGTGCCATTTGTCGGTTTACTAAAAATAAAACCACCAACAGTGCTAGAAAGAGTAGTCCCGAGGTGACGTCGACGGTACTAATTAAAATGTAGGTAACAAGAAAAGCTATCAATGAATTAAGGTGTGCCCACAATAAGTCTGGGATGGTTTGCTCGATAGCTCCAATGACGTTACTTACTTTATTGGTGATTGAGCCAGTAAATCGGTCACTAAAATAACGATGACTGTGCTGCAGGGTGTGTTCGGCTAAGGTGTCGGTGCCAGTTTTAGAAGCGTGACTAAACCAAATACCACCGGTAATACCACTAGCTCGAAATAACAGTTGTACCACCAATACTGCTACCGGATACCATAAACCTCACCAGAGTGCGTTGTTTAAATCACCAGCCTCTACTGCGTCAACAATTAACTTAAAGAAATACGAAGTTCCCTGTCCTAACGCGGAGGCAACTACTACACTAGCCATCGCCGGAACAGCCCATCGTTTATGTGGCCACAATACATGCCAAAAAAATCGTAGCGGTGTATCGGGCGGTTGTTGGTGTGATTGATTCATAAATGGGTTGCAATACTATGGCTAATAACGTTTTTGTCTATGGCTCCTTCGCGAATGATTTGCCAGTCTGAGTCAGTGATCAAAAGGACGGTTGAGGGAGTGCCACTACGCGGGCCATCGTCGTGTACGGTTTTGACGTTGCTGGCTAGTTCACCTAGCTGAGTACATATTTCAGCTGGGGTAGATTGTGGAGGTTGGCCACTATGGTTGGCGCTGGTGCAAGTTAGGGGTGCTTGATAGTCTCTCATGTGGGCGGCAATTACCTGTTGAGCTGTGCGGTCAGAAGAGATACGGAAGCTTATGAACCCGTCTTTTTGTAGATAATCAGGGACGTTCTCTTTGGCTGGAAGAACTATTGTTAAAGGTCCGGGTAATAATTTGGAAATAATCTGATGAGCAGTATCGTTTACATGGGCGTATTTCGCGATGTCAGCTTCATTGCGTACCAGTAAACTTACTGGATTTTCAGGTACTCTCCCTTTTGTTTTGTAGAGTAACTGTACCGCTGCTTCATTTAGTGCATTGACTCCTAGGGCGTAAATAGTTTCGGTAGGATAGAGGAGCATATGGTATATTACAAATATTGTACTTAGTATAACCGACCCATGAGCTTTGAAAACCCAGAACACGCCGCGGCTCGTAGTATAGATAACCAAACTCGTAAAAGTGAGATTGATACCGTCGTGCAAGAAATGGCTCCCTACTACGAAAGTGTCTCACGCCGTCTAGACAGCATGGCCATTGACCCAGCAGATTTTACTGATCTGTACGGCCAAGAAACCGTAGCCGAAGATCAGCGTTATGTAAAGCGTATGCAACAACGATTTACTGAATCGGCCAGCACTGAAGACACTGGTCTTGGTTTACCTACTGGTGAGGTACGAAAACTGGCCGACGTCTTAGAGTACCAGATTATAACCGGTATCAATACTCATAAATGGATTCCCTACTGTGATGCCATTAAGACTTCAGAGTATGATGATATTAAAAATGGTGTCGATACAGTGGTTGAGTTCACTCGCGGTGGTATGACCAATCATTTTGGGTTGGGGGTCGACGTTTCTTTTTCGAAGAATCTAGACGCTAAGTTTATGCGGATTCAGGATGATATCGATTCGTATGATGGTAAAGAGAATCGTCTGGGAGTAGTTAAATATTTTCAGTCTGAAAGCACTGGTGTGCGAGGTGAATTAAGTGGGTTACCACGGGTGGTGGCCGCTTTAGACGTTGGTGTAATTGGCGACTTGATGCGACAAAGACGGACAGCGTCAGACCATATCTCACGACACTTGGTGATTGCTGAAATGACCGAACAATTAGGAGTTTTTTCTGAATATGCAGCAAAACGAAATCCGGCGTGTGCTGGTAAGCTTAAACGAGCACATGACTTTATGAGTGTCATTAATGAATCACTATATTGCCAACAGACCATTGAAGATTCTGATTACATTAAGAACCGTGGTATTCAAGAAGAGGTGGCAAAAAATCTAGAGCGGTTTCGGCTGTAAAGCTTTGCGCGGCAAGGCTTCTTTGCTATACTTTCGACATTGTCCGGTTAGCTCAGCTGGTAGAGCGCTACATTGACATTGTAGAGGTCACAAGTTCAAGTCTTGTACCGGACACAACTAAGCGAGCTTGGCTCGCCTTTTCTTGTGTCCGGTAAGGCATGTACTTGAGTACATGCCGGCAAGACTTGAAAGCCGGAACGATGTGGCTTAGCCACGAGTGAGGCGGGGTCGAAAGTACTAAGTGGAATGGGAGTTGGGCGAACCATTCCACCTAGTAACTTGTGACCAAGTCTTGTACCCGACACTGCCGCCGAAAGCAAACTGCTTTGCTTTCGGCGGCAGTGTCGGGCGGAAGCTTATTTTTCTTCCTTCCTTGGGGAGAAAAATGCTGAGCCGGGGTCGAGAACACTTAGTAGATTTCACACGTAGTGCAGAAATATACTTAGTGATTCGTGACCACCAAAAAGTTAGAGATTGGTAAGTATTCCACACCCCTCCCTAGTCCAATGTTTAAACAGCTCGCTGAGCAGCAGCGACTGCACCAGCTTGATCACTGGCTACAAAAATGAAACCAGCCCGATGACAAAACCGTGCTCCAGGAATACCAGAAACTTTCTCCAATTCTTTGTTAGTGAGGCCACCCCATGCGGCTGGAAACTCCACTTTGTTAGCAAAAGTTCCTTCGGCTTTGGGAACGGCTTTGGCAATCCAGTTATTATTTTCACTAGGATTATCGGGGCGTACTACTACGACAACATCATCATACTCGGTATAGGCATCGGTCGGTACTGGTTCTGGAACAGTAAGTATTTTATTAACTGGTGGATGACTTTGGTAAAGCTCGTGTGCACGTGCGTACCAACTCTCTCGAGCTGTTTGATACTCAATAAGGCGAGTCAATAATTGTCGCGCAAAGGTAACTGCTGCCATAAAACCATTATCAACTTCTTCAGAATTTTGCGTTTGCGGTCGAAAAGAACTAATGACATGAAAGAGTTCAAATGGTGCAACGTCATGTTCGTTTAGCTCGTAAAGACTGACACCATTATCTCCAGCATCAATTGGCTGTGCGACTCGTTGCTCAATATATTGAGTAACTGAGTCCGAGTCAGTAATCATTTTTCCGTAATGTTTCCAGACTAACCCAAAAGCAGCGTAAGGGATACCGTTTTGTCTTACGGGTGCATTGTTTTGGTGATGATCAAAACGAAATGTTTCAGGGTCATAGACGCCACCTACGTCAACAACAATGTCGGCTTCAGTTATCTGCTCTGTCTCACGAGTACGGGTAATAGAAACTGCGTCTTGACCGTAATACAGTTCTAAAGTAGCACAGGCGAAGACTTCGTCGGGATGAAAATTTCCACTGTGGGTAACAACGGTTTGGGTTTGTGACATACGTTGATACTACCGTATATAGAAAACATCGCCAAACAAAATGCGGAGCAGTAAGACTGCTCCGCACCAGAAAAGAACGTATGAGAAAGACCGTTAATACTGTCGCGGTTTCTCTTTGCCACAACGGCGGCAGCGATCGGGTAGATTTGGTGCGAACATGTCGTCACCAGGATAAGTTTGCCAAACATGACCCTTCTTCGTGATTTGACAGTTGAATCGCAAAACCATCAAGACCGGTAGAACGATAAGTAATATCAAAATGATTATAATGGTGGTACTCACGGCCCAGCAAGCACGTTCCAGAAAGTGTGGCCATCGTTTGAGCCATCTACGTTCAGAATACATCGGCTGTCTCCTTATTTCATTCTACTGTCACCTTATCACTCTTCTATGATGGTGCAACGGCTAGTCTTTTGTGACAAAATTGGTATAGTTCGACCATGCGCATTCTAAGCATTGAAACTAGTTGTGATGAGACTGCCGTTAGTGTTGTTGAAGCTGAGGGTGAGTTTCCGCAGGCGGTATATACCGTGTTGGGTAACGGTTTACTTTCACAAAGTGATTTGCACGCTCCGTATGGTGGAGTCTTCCCTACCCTCGCTAAACGTGAGCATGCAAAAAATCTTGTGCCGATGATGCAACAGGCCCTTAACGAAGCTGAGTTGCTCACTACCGGACATACTGAACGTACTCAAGCTATAAATGAAACCCAGTGTGAAATCCTTGCTCGGGAACCAGAACTTTACAGTCAGTTACAAACTTGGCTTAACGAGTATGAGTTGCCTGAAATAGACTGTATTGCGGTCACTAATGGACCAGGCTTAGCTCCAGCGTTATGGGTAGGAGTTAATTTTGCTAAAGCGTTAGCTGTCCTAAACGATACTCCGGTGGTGCCGGTAAATCATATGGAGGGTCATATATTAGCTTCACTTTATGATGCAGTAGAAGATGACCAGTTAGCGGCGATTGAGTTTCCAGCTCTCGCAGTTTTGCTTTCAGGAGGACATACCGAGTTAGTGCACATGAGTAGTTGGGGGTCATATGAAATAGTGGGACAAACGCGTGACGATGCAGTTGGCGAGGCGTTTGATAAAGTCGCTCGGTTACTAGGGCTCGGCTATCCTGGTGGTCCAGAGATAGAAAAGCGAGCCGCTCTTGCTCGTAAAGATAATCTTCCTGAATATATTGAGCTACCGCGACCAATGCTCCATTCAAACGACCTAGACCTTTCCTTTTCTGGTCTTAAAACAGCAGTACGCTATGCCGTGGCTGAGAAAACATTGACCGAGAATGAAGTGAACGCTTTAGCACGTGATTTTAGCGATGCAGTGCTTGATGTAGTTGAACATAAAACCGTAGCTGCTATCGAACAGTACGGTAGTCAAACGGTAGTTGTTGGAGGTGGTGTCAGTGCCAGTCAGCAGCTTCGCGACCGTTTAACCAACCACCTCCACAAAGTCCTGCCTGAGGTAACGGTGTTTTTCCCACCTCGAGAACTCTCTACCGACAACTCAATCATGATTGCCTTAGCTGGCCATGCGCATGCAGAGCAAGGTCGACAAGCAGCCAGTACTGGTCGGATTCAGGCCGAGGGCAACCGTAGTCTATCGAATAATTGACAACAAATAAACTGTGTTGTAAAGTCTGTCGTAGGTAACGTATAGGAGGAAAAAGTGACCGCTACGAAGCAACTCACCAAGCGTTCAGTCATCGTTGATCTGTTGTTCAGGGTCGATTATGAAGTGACTCTTGATTATGGTTTGGGTCACTCAGTGACCGGAATACCGCGACTGACCGAAAACGGCGTTCATGTCGAATGGAAAAAAACCGATGGCATGCAAGAAGCCAAAGGTGCTACCTTCATTTTCTTCGATGATATCGCCGCGGTAACCTACAGATGACCATGGGTCATGACAAAACGCACCCCGACCATTTTTTGGCCGGGGTGCATATTTCTATATTGAATACTTGTGCAAAAAGAATTTTCTACCGTTTAGCAAATCGTCGAGTACCTAAAATGGCTAATAGTCCGAGTAGTAGCGCAATAATTCCCCAAAAGAACGGTCGACTGGTAATCTCGTTTGCCAGTGCACTTGACGTGGTATCTTCGTGTCGTTCTCCACTACTGGCAATGGCGGTTGTACTACCTAATTCGCTGGTGGTGATATGCGTGGTGGTGCCGCGCGATTTATCCAGCTCGGCACGCCATTCCTCGTATGTAGGGCCACCTAAACTCCCTTTACCACTAACGCCCAGAACGGAACCGTGCGGACGTGCAGGAGGTAAGGTTTGAGGTGTGCTGGTGGCTGCGCCAGCCACTAGTGGAAGTGCTCCAGCAATGATGAATTGAACCGGATCTCCCGTAGTGAACCGACCGTCAGTATCAGGACGGCTAACTGGTAAACATTCATATTCTCCAGGAAGGAGGTCAGACTGGGTTACTCCATGGCCGATAACCAGAGTTGGATTTTCTGGAATACGGTACTCATATCCAAATGGTGAGGTACGAGTTAATCGAAACGGGCCATTTTCAGTTAAGCCACACACCAAATAGGTGGTACCGGGGCGATTGGTGTCCCACGTTACGGTTGCGTCTTGTCCGTCAACTGTTACGTTCTCGTTGGTAATAAAAAAGGTAGTACTTCCACCCGACCCCGATCCTCCACCTCGATTACCTCTACCACCTCCGTTACCATCTTCACCATCGGTCACCTGTTCGCCTCCGGCAAATCCAATTACTAGGTCAAATCCAAGCTCTTTCTCTTGGTACGGATTGCCGGTGGTGGTTGGTAAGGCGGCAGTAAATGTGTAAGTACGCGAATTATTAGGAGCTAGTGTATCCAGGTTCACTTCACCGGCGGAAAAGAATTGCGTAAATGTATTATTAAAATAAGTGTTTCCTCCGCTGGTTATGTGAAGCGTCATTGCGTTTCCTAGACCACCGTCAAATTCATTTTTGACGGTAGTAATTATTGCTTCGGTAGTAGAGCCGTTATTGGTTACCATTACCGTGCGACTTTCATTATCACCAGGAACTACGTTGGCTTCTAAAAAGAGTGGTGTAGCAGCGAATTGCACGTCAAGCGCTTGTGCAGAAGCTATTTGTGGTAGCAGTAGGCCGGTACCAAACAACACAGCTACACCAAACCAGTGCATGAATAACGGCGATACATTTTTAATAGAAGCAAACATATCTATACGTCCTCAGGGTTAGAAGCTTCATCAGGCTTATCTGTTTCTGGGTCGGAATTGGTACTGTCACTTTGGTCGACAGGGTCTACATCAGTGTCTGTATCATCATCGGTGGCGTTCTGGTTGTTGTTCTCTGAGTTTGTTTCTTCCTCGTTACTGCCACCGCTCGTTTTAGGAGTCACGTTCCCTTCCTCGTCACCGTTACTGGGAGGAGGGGTTGACTCCTCTTCGTCTCGCTTGGTGGTTGGATCTGGGTTTGGTACGGGGGTGTCTTCGGTACTATCGGTTGAGGTGTCGCTAGGGTTGATGTCATCAGTAGGTGGCACGGTGTTGTCGGGAGTTTCAGAGTCGGTTTGCGTTGGCTCTTTACCGTCGTCGGTAGTTGTCTGTGACTTACCATCATCGCCAGAGTCTTGATTAGAACCTTGATCAACATCTGGGTTGCTGTCGGGGTCTTCGTTCGAGTCTTCGGGAGTTTCAGTAGGAGGAGGGGTTGACGGCTCAGGTTTGGTCGCGTCATCTACCGCTGGGTCGTTTGGTGGTGGTACGACAGAGTCGTTGCTATTTATGAAATTATTCGGTGGTTGTTGTAGTGGGGTTGGTGGCGGTGTCGGCGCTTGGTTTGCTACTTGGTATGTATAGGTGGCCGTAAAGGAAGTGGTATCAAAATAACCGGGAGCTGCTTTAGTTAAGTCTTTTTGCCACGCCATGGCGGTGTAGGTAACGGTACATTGACTTCCTTCACTGAGACCAAGCGGTACACTGTCCATACTCACGGCCAAGCTCCATAAACCAGTCATAGTGGTGGGGTTGCTGGCAAAGCTAGTTAACACTTGGGCGGCTACAGCTGTTTCGGTTGAGGTGGCACGTTGCATTAACGAGTTGCAGAGAGCGGCATTTCCAGCGGTGGTATCAACCACTACGTCATATTTTGCTGCTGTGCTGTTGCTGCTGAGGTTGATGAGTGTAGAAAACTCACCGTCAGTTTCAGGATTTACCACAATGTTGGTCTGGTTCGGCACAGGTTGCAATAATAGTTCGCTGGCCACAAACCGCTCTCCCCCACCCTGTTCATTATCGGAGAAGAAGGCCGCTGCTGAATATGGTAGCAGCAAGGTGAGTAATAAAAACACCCCCAAAACGCTGCTGTAGCGTCGTGTGTAGTTAAGGTGTAGTTGTGTGCGAGTCATAAATACTAGGTGTCCGTACTGCTGGTTATGGTGTCTGAATCAGTTTCTTTTTTGGTAGCAGTATCAGGGTGAGTTTCTGCTACCTCGTCAGTGTCTCCTTTGGTTTCCTTTCGTTCTCGTAAGGCGCTGTAAATGTTGGTAATTTCTTCGATTGCTACCAGTAGAGCCGGTACTCCAATTAAGAGTACAAACCCTAATGGTTGTCGAGCGAAATCAAGTAGGTATCCCAACCATGGAATATCTAGCCAGACTTTTCCCCGCACCTCGTTGAGTGGTACGGTCTCTAAATCTATCTCTTCGTTAGCATCACCCTTGGTGGTATAGGTGAACTCACCATCAGCTAGTTGCTCACTAACTACTCGGTGAGTGGTCGGTATTTGACCCTCAGCAGTTCCGCCAAAGGTGATTACTTCTCCGGCTTCGTAACGTTCTTGCGCTTGTACTACCACCACACTACCGGTATGAATAGCTGGCTCCATTGAACCAGACTGCACGATTAGTACTTCGTACCCAGGTAGTAGTGATGTTTGTAAAAGCAGTAAAGCGGCTCCTAAAATAAGAGCACCAGTCACCACGGCGTAATAGATAATGGAAAAGAACGTTTTCATAGCCAGTATAGCAGTATTTCAGATCTCTCGATCTGACGTCACTCCACAAAAGTATTTTTATGGAGTGGGTCAGTCTAAGAGTTAGTCTGGAGTACTGTTGCTTAGATAATCAGCGCAAAGAAAGTCACTGTTATTTCGGGTCTGAATAGCGTGAAATTGCAAATCGGCATTGAATTCGTCTGTTTGAGTTTGGTTAATGTCCACTACATTACCATCGCAAGTGAAGTCGCCGTTTCCATCATCGGTAAGGTCGCCCAGACACCACGCAGTTTCTAGGTATTGAGTGTCGCCAGGGTTAGCTGGGGTGCCATTTTGGCTGTCGGCATAAGCGATGGCTCCAAGGTCATTTACGCTCACCGGACCAAAGGCGGTACCGTTGGTATTGCCATTACTGTCGCTGTACCAACCCATCACCTGCAAGAAGTCACCTAGCTCACCTTGGGATGGGGTGGTGTCATTGGCAGCTGCTTCGGCGTTGTTGAGGTTGTGCTCCAAGTTTTCTTTGTTAGTAATCGCGAGACAAAGATACGACTCATTATCCTCGACTGTCATGGAGATACGGTTAGTACCCTCATCTTGTGGTTTAACATCAGTAAAATTAAAGAAACTTTCGTTGCTGAGATTTTTTGATTCCCACAGCTCACAGTAGGTTTGATAATTACTCATGTAGTCCGGCAAATCATCGACTGAACAGTCATCACGCTCGATACTAATGTGGTACAACAATCCACCTGGGTTGGCTGTCGGTGTGTTTGAATTCGGATAGTTGGCGTTGTAGTTATTGGTAACCACAAACGAGAGGGTGTTTGCTCCATTTTGTAAGTTGTTGGAGAAAAGAGTGGAGTCAATGTTGCTGTAGCCTGCGCCAGTACCTACTTGGGTGCCGTTAAGGTAGATAACGTATTCGTTATCGGCCCCCACGTCTAGGTTGAAGTTAATATTGCCGACGGGCCCATTCCAATTAAATGAACGTTCGAATTCATAAATAGTATCATTACCATCACTGCCATCGTCACCAACGAGAGTGCTGTCAGAGGCCCATATCCATTGCGCTGTGGTGTGCGTATCCCAGTTAGAGTGTGGGTTGGCTACAGTTTCAGCTGGAAATGGAAAGCTGGTCAACTCAGTGCTGGTGCCATTAACTACAGTGTTTTCTCCGTCTCCACTATAAAGCACTATGCCGCAGGTCTCGCAGTCGTATCCGTTATAGCTCGCAGCACTGTGGTTGATAAAGAGGTCTATAGCTCCAGCGGTAAATACGTTACCGGTTGAGGTTTCGGTATCGCTAAAGAAGGCACCGGTACCAGCGACGGTAACGGCTGCAACAGCTAGGAGCATTACAGAGCTCATGAGAATTCGGAATTTGTTCATACGATAAAGTAAGTGAGTAATGGTAATACTATGGAAGGACTTTAGTAAGCCCTGACCACCAAACACCTCACAAAGAGATGTTTGGAACGTCAAGGTTTTTTCAATTACTAATTAACAGCAATGAAATTTACCCAGTTGATGTACCACTTCTGCTCAGCGCCTTCACGTAGTCCAACACGAATATCGCTGTCACCTGTGATAACAACAGTTTGACTGTCACCACCATTTAGCGTTACGCGATTGTAAGTGTCTCCAAAGTACTGACCACTCAGTGGTCCTTCAGCGATTTGCATGTCAGTAGCTGAATTGTTGTCACCATCAATGTTTCGATCACTACCAGCTTCATTGTCTACTTGGTAGTCGAAAACAAATAGATGTGCAGATGGGTTTTCAAATGTCACCTCTACTCCACCATCAACAAATTCATAAGTGAAGTAAGGTTGTCCATCGGGTGCATTGTCTGCAGTTTCGTTTTCGTTGTTATCAACAGTTCCAGGTGAGTTATCCTCATCAAGTTTAAACTGTGTTGGAGTTGGGTCATATACAGGTTCTCCGTTCTCATCTAAGGCCAAGTCAGCACAAGAGAAGTCATCGTTGTTACGAGTTTGAACTGCGTATAGCACCAAATCAGCTTGGAAGGTTCCGCCTTGAGCTAAGTTGTAGTCCTCACTGAAATCTAGTTCACAGCCATGGTTATTTGGACCAGTTGCTTCACCGAAACAGTAGTTTACGGTGTAGGTGTCAGTTTGGTTGGCGTTGATATCGCCAAGGTCAAACCATTCGTTATAAGTCACCCGGTCACCATCCTCGTCGTGAATCTGAAAGTTATCAAACAACGCAAGGTTGGTTGGATTACTTAGTTGACTTGGGTCTGCTTGTACTAGACCACAAACATGGGCGTCGTTGGCACCATTTTCAAGGTCAAAGCTTAACTCACCAGCATCTAGTGGCTTGAGGTCGTTAAAAGCAAATCGAGGAATAGTGTTTTGGGTTGAGGTGGTGAAGTAATCTTGCACCGGGTCAGTCCCATTATCATAGCCGTATACGTGGTTAATACCGCCAAAACCGATAGATACGCTACCAGCCGTAAATACGTTACCGGTAGAAGTTTCAGTGTCGCTAAAGAAGGCACCGGTTCCGCCAGCAACAGCTGCGCCCACAAAGACGAGCATGCCGAGGCTAAGTAAAATTCGTTTAGTCATAATCAATTATTAATTAAGTTTAGTAAAAAGAACTATTTTGGGTACCTAATGCCCAACCCGCAAAAATGAAAGGAAGACTTTCATTTTTGAACGGTTGAGTACTACTTTGAATACTCAATATTTCAACCTAGTTTATTTCTGTGAATGAGAAGGTGTTCTTTGGTCCTAGGTAATCACCATAAGAGTCTGGTGAGTCTGGAGTGTATGTAGAACTGTACATACTTCCCCAAGTGTTACCTGCCTGGTCATGTACTACAACGTAGAAGGTGTGCTCACCATCACTAAATAGCTGACTAGACGCAGTGTTTCCAAAGTCAATACTCCACTTCTCGTTACTTGGGTTGTAAGTAACGCTCACTCCTAGAGCAGTGAAAGAAGCTTGGTCTCCACCATAAGGATCGGTTGAGCTAGGCATATACACTAAAGTCTTGACCTGGGCTGGCAGTATCAATTTCTAGTTTGTACAGGTCGCCATCCTCGTCTTGTGCATCAATACCTAACACAAAGCTACCGTTACCGTCCCACTCGCCATTGGTTGGTGTGACAGAAGTAACGACTGGTGCGTGCTCTTCATTCCAATCATCACAACTAAAGTCTGGGTTATTTCGCTTTTGGACTGCTTTGAAAATAATATCAGCAGTCATGCTGTCGGTCTGTGCGACGTTAACATCGGTTGGGTTGCTGGTTTCTACACAGCCCCCGTCATTGTTGTAGTCACCAAAACAGTAACCAACGGCGGCACCTAGAGTATTTCCACTGTCTAGGTCACCGACACTAAACCATTGCCCGGCAATGTCAGCCAAAGCACCATTTTGACCATCAAAGTCGAAACTCATGAAGTCTTGTAGTTCACCTAGTCCGGCGTCGGTGTTAGTTAAACTACCTGTAGTGTCACCAGCTTCTCGTTCTGGGTCGATGCGACCGTTTTCAGCATTGCCAGTTTCTTCTACCATGACGCAAACAATAGCGTCGTTGGTGTCGTTACCTAGAGTGTATTCAACATCACCGTAGTCTAGTGGTTTGAGGTCATCTAGCGTAAAAGAAATACCTTCTCTAGTAAAGATTGGCTTAGGGCCAGGGTTTTGTTCTCCATCACTGTAGTAATCGTGTACCAAGTTATCAATCGTAATGTCTACGGACCCAGCCGTAAATACATTGCCGGTAGAAGTTTCGGTGTCAGAGAAGAACGCACCCGTTCCACCCACCACCACAGCCGCGGCAAATACCAACATGCCGCCACTGAGAATCATTTTCTTTAAGTTCATAATATAGAATAAAGTTAATTGGGTTAATCTGAACGTTATTGCTAACCATTCCCTCATACAAATTCGCTGAAAGTAAACAGTAAAAGCGAGAAATAGCTATATAAAAACCGCCAGGCATTATCCTCGCCAGGCGGTTTTAAAGTAGTTGGTCACGCTTCCGTTATCTTTGCAGAGTAAATGCATGAATAGGCCTATCCTACTCGTGCTTGTGTTACAAGTCAAAATTGACAAGTGATATTTGTGTTTCGTATTAGCCGGGCTAGTTTATTAGTGGTGATTTTCTTCAGGAATGAATTCTTGACGGTTGTTTGATCCCTGCATGGCGCGGGTAATAATGTAACGGAAATAGAGTAAGATTGCTCCCCAGAATACCAGTTGAAATAAATCACTTCCTAGATCTAAAGCTAATCTCTCTATATCATTTTGGTCAATGTTCATATTGACACGTCCAAATACGATAATCTTTTCCACGATATCGAGGGCGTTTTTAACCACGAACAATAGCGGACCATAAATAAGGTATGGTAAGGCACTAACCTTTTCTTGCCACCACAAAGCAGAACCGGCAAAGATTAACACACTACCAATCACTGCAAATAAACCGCTTAGTAGCGAAAGAGCTGTTGCGTCAACTGAAACATCAAATATGGCACTAAGAAGATAAACAAAAATTTCCTTGCCCCAAATGACAAACTGGAAGACTGTAATTAATAACAATAATGAAATGACCAAACGTTCCCAAGTGCGACCGTCATCGGTCGGCTTCTTTATGCTATTTGGTGGTGGAGGTACGGTGTTCATATTATTAGAGATTAGATATGTGATAAGGTCAACTCATTGTGCCCTATCGTAATGGTTGTCACAATAGCGTACTTCCCCATCGACATACGATATACTGCACATGATGTATACCGTATATATACTCGAATGTGCAGACGGTACTTTCTATACCGGTATTACCAATAATTTACCGCGACGATTAGCAGCTCATAAAGCTGGTACTGCGGCTCGGTACACTCGTGCTCGAGGTTTTGCTGGGTTGCGTTACAGTGAATCGCAACCCAATCGATCAGCGGCACAGGTGCGTGAAGCTGCTATTAAAAAGCTGAGTCGAGCTGAAAAAGAGCACTTAATTACCACAGTGTAATTGGTTCAGGTACCGAGTACTAAATACGGTTCAAAACCACTCTATATCATGCTACTATCAGACTACTATGCCTACGTCACACCAAAATAACGAAGCGTCATCGACACCAGATATTCCGGAAATTTTTCTCAAGCCTTACGATCCAGTTGCAAATGAAGCTGCTCGTTATGAGGAGTGGGAGAAGTCAGGGTATTTTAATCCGGATGTTTGTGTTGAGAAAGGTGTTACTGCAAAAGACGCTGAGACGTTTTCGATTGTACTGCCCCCGCCAAATGTTACTGGCGTACTTCATATGGGACACGCGGCTATGTTAGCCATTGAAGATATTATGGTGCGGTATCATCGGATGCAAGGTAAACGTACGCTTTGGATTCCTGGCACTGACTCTGCTGCTATTGCTACTCAGAACAAAGTTGAAAAGGACATCTATAAGACAGAGAAAAAGACACGGCATGATTTGGGGCGAGATGTCTTTTTAGAACGGGTGCGTGAATTTGCTGAGCAGAGTAAGGATACTATTCTGAGCCAAACCAGACGTATGGGGGCTAGCTTGGACTGGAGCCGCTACGCTTTCACCATGGATGAACCACGAGAGTTGGCTGTTAAAACCGCCTTTAAGCGCATGTTTGACGCTGGTTTAATTTACCGCGGTAATCGGATTGTAAACTGGGATCCGAAGATGCAGACCACTGTTTCTGATGATGAGATTGAATACGTAGAGAAAACCGATCCGTTTTACTATTTTAAGTACGGTCCTTTTGTAATTGGTACTGTACGCCCTGAGACTAAGTTTGGTGACAAATATGTAGTAATGCACCCAGATGATGAACGATACGCAGAGTATACACATGGACAAACAATTGAAGTCGAATGGATTAATGGCCCTATCACCGCTACTATCATCAAAGATGAAGCGGCTGATCCGGAAATGGGTTCTGGAGTGATGACCATCACCCCAGCGCACTCAGCAGTCGATTTTGAAATTGCCCAGCGTCACAACTTAGAAATCGAGCCAGTAATTAATGAACGGGGTATTTTGTTGCCAAACGCAGGAGACTTGGCTGGTGAGCACATTAAAAAAGCTCGACCAAAGGTAGTTGAAGTACTAGAAGCCAAAGGGTTGGTAGAAAAAGTGGATGAGAACTATGTCCATAACGTAGCCACAAATAGTCGTGGTGATGGAGTAATCGAACCACAAATTCGCGAACAGTGGTTTATTGACGTAGATAAAGAGTTTACACTTTCTCACTCAGAGATACCGGGTGTACCAGCTGGTAGTACCGTTACCTTAAAATCACTAATGCAGAAAGCGGTTAGTGAGGGTGGTGTTGCTATTGCGCCAGAACGGTTTGAACGGATTTACTACAACTGGATTGATAATCTTAATCATTGGTGCATCTCACGACAAATCTGGTACGGACACCGAATTCCAGTTTGGTATCAATACGATGAATCTGGAACTATCACCGAAACCTACTGCGACATCGTACCGCCCGAAGGTGATGGCTGGCAACAAGATCCTGATACTTTAGATACATGGTTCTCTTCTGGACTTTGGACTATGTCGACCTTGGGTTGGCCAGAAGAAACTCCAGAACTAGCGGCCTTTCATCCGACGGCTGTGTTGGAGACTGGCTACGATATTCTGTTTTTTTGGGTAGCGCGTATGATTTTGATGAGTACGTTCTTAACTGGACAAGTACCGTTTAAGCGAGTGTATTTGCACGGTATTGTCCGTGACGCACAGGGACGTAAGATGAGTAAATCGCTTGGTAACACTATGGATCCAGTGACTATGATTGATAAGTACGGTGCTGATGCAACCCGACTATCGCTGGTGATTGGAGCAGCTCCAGGAAATGACGTGCCACTTTCCGAAGATAAGACTCGTGGCTACAAGCACTTTGCTAATAAACTCTGGAATATCAGTCGCTTTGTGCTGACCCATACCAGTGACTTTTCTGCTACAGAAAGCAGTACCTTAGGAAAGCAAGAGTTGGCTTGGCAAGAACGGCGATACGAAGTGCTGCAAGAAGTTTCCAAACAAATCGAAGCGTTCCGGCTCGATTTAGCGGCCGATACGGCCTACCATTACGTTTGGAAGGAATTTGCTGATGAGATTTTAGAGGATTCTAAAGAGGTGCTACAGGGTGATGATGTGGCAGCACGTACCGCTCGGCAACAGTTCTTGCAGGACAGTTTGCGTGACATTTTGAAAATGCTTCACCCATTCATTCCCTACGTCTCTGAAACAATTTGGCAGCATCTACCGGCTGATTTACGCGACGCTGAATACTTGATGGTGGCAGCTTGGCCAGTACGACAATAACTAGAACCAACTACTCACAACTGCGGTCGTTCTCTTTCCTATAGGGTGCGACTTATTGCTACAATGGAGGAGCATGGTAGATGTCTATTTCTTAGTAGCTTTGCTTTTAGGGGCTTGTACCGCATTTTTTTGGATGTGGTTTTGGTTACGAGAAGATAATGATAATCCCGAGCCGTACGCGTTAGTAGCAGTGTCGTTCCTCTCAGGTATGGCGATTGTGCCACTAGTGCTGCCGCTACAGCAGTTTGCAGCTCAGCTGTACACCAACGACACGTTGATGTTGGTTTGGGTAATTATCGAAGAGGCCTTGAAGTACTTGGTGGCACTGGTGGTGGTGTTGTGGAATGAAGCCGTCGATGAACCGATTGATTTAATCATGTACATGATTTTTGTTGCTCTAGGCTTTGCTGCCCTAGAAAACGCTTTGTTTATTTACAGTCCACTTTTACAGGGAAATTATAGTGAGGTATTGGTGACTGGAAGTTTTCGGTTTGTAGGATCTACACTACTGCATGTAGTAGCTTCGGCATCAGTTGGAATTGCTATGGCTTTTGCATTTTACCGTTCCAATAATACTCGCCTACTCTACGGCTCATTTGGGTTATGCATAGCTATTGTATTGCACGCACTGTTTAACTTCTCTATAATTAACTCAAGTGGAAATACTATCTTATTTGTATTTCTCTTGGTTTGGTTAGCGGTAGTTGTTCTGTTCATGCTGTTTGAACGAATCAAGTTAATGGATTTATTACGCTGACCGTAAAATTTGTATATGAAAAGACCAACATTTCTAGAACGACTCACTGGATCCGGCTCTGATGACTACGATCGGATCCTCGATGAAGACCACACTTTTGGTGATGACGACTTGTCTGAAACCCTACAACAAGACCAAGAAGACGAATACAATGAGTGGGAACCTGATGGTTCTTCTGAAGACCAAGAACCACAAGAAGGTGAATTGCCGGTTGACATGTTCCAAACCGATGACTCTATCGTCATTCGAGCCTTGGTGGCTGGTGTGTTGCCGACTGATTTAGACATTGCTATTACTCGCGATATGGTAACTATTCGCGGTGTACGAGAAGAGATGCAAGAGGCACATGATAGTAACTACTATCATCGAGAACTTTTTTGGGGTAGTTTCTCCCGAACAATTTTATTGCCAGAAGAAGTTATTATTGACGAAGCCGATGCTCAAGAAAAACATGGTTTACTAGAAATTCGTTTACCAAAACTCGATAAGAACCGCAGTACCCAACTACGAGTAAAGTCACACACTAATCAGAAATAACTCAGATTTCTTTACCAAAAACACTCTACATTTGGTAGAGTGTTTTTTTATTAGTGCTCTCCCTCAACCTTCGCCATACTCCGTTTGCTGTGCTTGGGGGCGGGCTCGAACCGCCGACCCTTCGAGCTTCAATCGAATGCTCTACCAACTGAGCTACCCAAGCAGTAAAGTGTGCGTGCAGAGAAAATAGTACTCTACAAGCATTGGCTATTGTACTAGGTTTTGGGGTTTTTTCAACGACCAGGTTACTCTTGCTGGGAATTAAAGAATTTTTCTAACGGTCCTTGTAGTTCAGTGGGAATAGAAAAAGATTCGCTCGATATATTCTTAATAGATTCCAATGTTGGCTCTAGATACTGAAAGTACAGCCAAATTGGGACTCCAAGCAGTATCGCAAACCACACCAACTTCCCCACTAACTGCCATCGCCCTCGACGCTCAGCTTTCTGTAGTAGTTCGTTGTTTTCGGTAAGTAACTTATTGTTGGCTTCAAGTAGCGCAGTGATTCGATGGTGTTCATCCATATCGGTAACGTTTAATTTTTAGTAATATATTGTCGGTTGATTTTCAGTGAGAAGTATCCAGCTGCCAAAAATAGTAATCCGAGTAAAATAAGGCTAATCGGCCACCCTAATGAATCAGCGAAGTATTCATTAGTGATGTACGTAATGTAGGCTAATACAAAACCAGTAGTGAAGAACAAAATAACTTTACTGTGGAGATGAATGGCGAGCTTAATACCAACTATCAAAAGAATTGGATACAACAATTCTCCTAAATAGGTTTCAATTTCAATGAATCCAGCGCCCAGAACCGCTAAACTTCCTGCTCCATTTAAAAATGCTATTAGGTAAAGGCTCCAAGTATCTTTAAATGTTGTTGCTAATAACAAGTAGCTGGCACCAATGAAAATTGTGAGATATGTATAGATATCGTAAAAACGAAATACAGAATCAAGATTTAAGGTGCTGACTAACGCGTACACCACGACAGTCGCGTTTATAATAGCTAAAAATTGCAATAGCCCATGGCGATTTAAGTAGCTCAGATAGCCATAAATAGCTGCCAGAGTTGCAAATACCACGGTAATGTAGGTTGGTTCAGTGATGTCTACATTTAACTCATACAGGGTCACAAAGATACCGCTTGGCATGAGTAGCCCACCAAGGAAATGAAACGCGGCTCCCAGAGTGCGACTTGAAGGCTCTGGTAAAAGATATGCACCTAAACCAGCAAACAATAAACCAAACCCTAAGGTACTGACTATGCGACCGATTGATCCTATGTCAGACCACAGCTGAGCGACAAAGAATATAACCCCAATAGCCACAATTAGTGTTCCAAGTAAATAAAGAATGGTATTGATAGTAAAATATTTACTCCTGGTATGATTTTCTGGTTCGGTGGTGGAGCTGTTTGAGATAAGTTTTTGTATTTCAGCTACTGTAATATCACCAGTAGCAAGTTGACTCTCTAGTTCTTGTAGTAGGATTTGTTTATTTTGTGTCATGATGAGGGTTATTAATCCAACCAATAAAATGTAAGTTGTTTGCGTAGTGAGTATCCTTATCATCTTTTAAGTCAAGTGGTCGGCGTACCTTATCCTTAGTTAGATAGTGGTGATAGTTACGGTCATAAGAACCGACTATGAAATTACCACCACCGTATCGGTGTTCAACTCGGTAATCATCGGGCGAAACTTCTTCATCGAGTAGTGGTACATTCTGTAGCTCAGAAAAAGTTAGCTCAGTATTCTGGTCGGTATGAGTATCGTATTTATAAAAGCGCACATACTCAGGGGTGGTACTGGTTCCGTGCCACGTAAGTACTTGTTCGTAAACAGAAAAATATTCATGGAAGTAATTTTTACAACTAAAATATCGTGATTCTAATGTCCGTTCGGCACAAGTCGCATAGACAAAATCATAATCAGAAACCAGTTGTGACTGAGTAATTTTTGCGTAAAATGCCAGTCCGGCAACTAATAATAACGGTAGGGCTAAGGCAGCCACAATACCCCACTGTTGTCGCGAAGAGTTCATTTAAATAGTATACATTATTTTTGCATGGCTAGTCAGTATTTATTGACATAAGCTTTATTTCGTTATATAAATATTTCAGCTTGTATATTTCATTACACGGAGGATCTTGCTGTGACAGCATAATTACCAATCCAAGCACAAGGGCTGTGCGGCCAATGGCTCGATAGGCGTTTTGAAAGAGTTATGCGCTATCTCTCTGATGCACCAAACGAAGAACCGCAACGAACACACTTCTGGAACAATCACCATCTGCGTCGTTCAGACACTGATTTCTTGCGACCAGAAGGTATGGTCTACCGTTCGGGTGACCCGCATGCACGAACCACTCCCCTATCGTGGCTAAATGGTGCTTTTGCGCATATGCCGCGTTATGGTGGATGGTCAACTTATCTGGTCTTGCAACCAACCATGGCTACTGGCCATTGGCACGTTGGTTGGCGTTTGCCAGAAAGTGCTGGGGTGTCACGTATACCAATTCGTGGCCCTCTTCGTGTGTTGGTGGGCCCGGGGCCGACTGAATGGTTTGGTATCTCTGTTCCAGCAAATATCCAGATTCCAATCGAATGTATTGGTTCTGGTGTTATCGGTCACGGTGGGCGCTTTGCTCAGTTGCCGTTACTGTAGAAAAACTGGGTTTGCACGTTGTCCCTCACAACGTGCTTTTTTGTAGCAAACACGTAAGTTTAGTGTCGCAACTATAAGTATAGGTTGTAGAGCATTATATTTTAAATAAAGAAAAAAGGGCCGTCTTAAAAAGACAGCCCCCCTTGGTTGAACGTTTGCCAGCGTTCAGTAGTACAGACGCTCGACATAGGCGAGCGTGATGGCGTTCGGGAAAAAGTCCACGACACCATCCATGACGTCCATGGTCGCTTCCAGTGTGCATATGGTGCGGCGTGCAGCTTCCATCGCGTCGGTGAAGTTGCCTGACTCAGCAGTTGACACGAAGCGGTCAGTGCTCAGCTCGACCACTTCAGTGCTGATTTCGCCCCAGATAAGGCCGATAGCCACCATGGTACGTGCAGCGTGACGAACGTCGGGTTCGAGTTCTGCTGAAACCCGGTCGAGACCGGTCGCTTCTTCGGCCTCCATCTGCTCGATCACAGCTTGCATCTGCGGCAGTGCGCTGAAGACGTTCAGCTGTACTGCTGCGATACGCATGGTGACGGCGACGGTGCGGTCGGCGAAGGCACGGTCAGTTGCGCTGAGCTCTTCATTCAGCGCCAGTTGCTGTTGGTTCCAGGCGATTTCATAACTCCGTGCAATTGCTGCCACCTGATGGTCGGCGAGATCGGGATGGTTCTGGCTGGTGGCCTCGATGAAGACATCGGCCGGCGGATTCGGTGCGGCGCACTCCATTTGGTCTGCATAGGCAGGGTTGAAAAAGAGCGTGGCAATGATTGAAAGTGCAAATTTGCGCATGGGTAACCTCCCGTTTACGCATAGTGAGGTAGTGTGGTCACCTCAATTAACCTGTTTATATAATATCACAGAAAATGTATATTGTCAATTAGAACCTGCAAAATCACTTACGCAGTATAGCCACTAATTACAGTAGTGCCCCGAGCAGGAATCGAACCCACATCTTCTCCTTAGGACGGAGCTGTTCTATCCATTGAACTACCAGGGCGGTGTTTATACGAATTTTATACTGTGGATTCAATTCCTTCGGAATCAATCCTTACAGGATCAGTACAGGTTATCGATATTTTAAATCACCTACTCATAAAATACCAGATAACCTTCTTCGGCAATAATCTTGCCTCAGCCCACATATTCTCCGAATAGACAAAGCTGTTCTATCCATTGAACTACCAGGGTGATAAAACCAGTATATACGTCTTTGAATAATAATAAAACGGGAACCAGCTTTCTCTGGTTCCCGTTTTATTCTTTTTCAATGTAAATTATTCTACTCCAAGTAGCTCTTTGACCTTTGCTTCATCAAAGCCTACTACGACATCGTCGTCAATACGGATGACAGGCACGCCCATTTGTCCGGTCATTTCTATCATTTGTTGTCGTTGCTCTGCGTCAGTGGATACATCGACGTCAGTGAATTTAACATCATGCTCATTCATGAAGTCTTTCGCTGCGTGACAGAAGTGGCAGGTTGGTGTGCTGTAAATGGTAACCGTTTTGTCCATAGGTACAGATTAAATGTCTAACGTTAGAATTATAGCACCAAATATCTATTACCAAAACCGATACCACGGACGTGAACTGGTTGCTGGTGTAACAAAGGTCGAGGTAGCCGCTCTGTCTCTACTGGGAACTGCTGTAAGTGAATCTTCTAGAATAATCACCACCTCTTCCCCCTCACGAGCAACGTCAAAGTTGCGTCTAATTTCAGCCTCAATTCCATACTCATCTTGCAGGTCGGCCACTTGCTCAGCCAGAGCCGTTTGCTGCTGTTCTAATTTTTCATGTTCAGCTTCAGCTGTGTCACGACGTTCTCCGGTTTGTACAGTAGTTTGATACTGTTCATATACTTGCAGTAGCATAAAAAGTATAAAGATAGTCAATACCCCTTGGATTATGTGTGAGCGAAGGGCTTGCTGTAGTAGAGTTGGTTGTTTGCCATAGTGCTTCATATTGTCTTTTCTTTGTGCCCTATGATACCATGCTAAATATGAGTATCTTGTATGATAAACGCTTGAAAAAAGCGTTCAAGTGGATTTGGATTGTGTTTGCAATAGTAATTATTATCAGTATGGTGTTTGCCTTCTCAGGAGGAGCTGGACCAGTTTAATCACTGGAGTCAAGATTGGTATATAAAAAGCGAGTAGTTACCTACTCGCTTTTTATCATCTTCATAAAGACATCTTGTGGTATGTGCACACTTCCACGAGCAAGCATTTTTTTCTTCCCTTTCTTTTGCTTTTCACGCAGTTTCATCTTGCGAGTAATATCGCCACCATAAAGGTTAGCGGTTACGTCTTTCTTAAGAGCTGAGAGAGTTCTTGAGGCGATTACTTTACCATTAGTTTTGGCTTGAATTTTAGTTACAAATTGTTGACGTGGCAATATGTTATATAGTTTTTCCACTAAAGCACGTGCATCTAACTCTAGACGACGAGTACCCAAAATTCTTGAAAATGCCGGTACCGGCTCTTCAGCTACTAAAATATCTAATCGAGCCACGTCTGCAGTGCGGTGTTCAACTATTTCATAAGTGAGTGACCCGTAACCGCTGGTAACGTTTTTCAATTTATCAAAGAAATTACGCATCAACTCTCGCAGCGGCATTTCAAAGGTTAAGTTATTGCGCCCATCAGGTAATACCTCTGTATCAAGCACACTTGATTCGTGGTCAAATAATAAGCTCATTATGCCCCCTACGTAGTCGCTGGGAGTAATGATTGTGCCCAATATCCAAGGTTCCGCTACCGTAGTATTTTGCAGGTTTTCTGGAAAACGAGCAGCGTTGTAGATAAGTCGCTGTGGCTCATCACCAGTTTGTACTTGGTACGCAATTGATGGTGTAGTAACAATGAGTTCAATCGAAAATTCACGACGTAACCGCTCAGTTACAATTTCTAAGTGAAGCATCCCAAGAAAGCCACACCGAAATCCTCGTCCCAAAATACCTGAAGATTCTTCTTCAAAAGACAATGAAGAATCCGATAGTTTTAGTCGCTCTAGTGACTGGGCTAAAAGTGAAAAATCGTCTTGATTTTCTGGAAAAACAGAAGCCCAGATCACCGGTCGTGATTCTTGGTAACCCGCTAAAGCCGGAGCGTTGCTTTTTTGGTCTACCAAAGTGTCTCCAACTGAAACAATTCCGGGCTCTTTAATACCGGTAACTACGTAGCCGATTTCTCCAGTAGATAAACTATCTACTGGAGTCGGTACAGGATTTAATATACCCACTTCATTGGCGGTAAAGCTTTTTTCACCAGCCACAAAACGTAGTTGATCTCCTTTCTTGATAGCACCATCGAATACTCGTTGATAAACAATAATTCCTTTATGACTTGAGTATTCAAAGTCGAATACCAGACCACGACTCTCCGCTACAGTTGCCTCAGCTGGTGCTGGAATCCGCTCAGCGATTATGTCAAAAAGTTCTGGTACTCCATCACCAGTTTTTCCAGATACGGTGTGTATATCATCTCTTTTGCAACCAACTAGCCGTTCTACTTCACTGGCTACCTCATCAATTCTGGCATGAGCCATATCGGTTTTAGTCAGTACAGGAATGATTACTAAATTTAAATCAAGAGCCGACTGTAAAGTAGTAAGTGTTTGTGCCTGCACCCCTTGTGTACTGTCTACCAGGAGTAGTACCCCCTCGACTGCTTTTAAGGCACGCGATACTTCGTAAGAGAAATCAATATGACCAGGAGTATCAATGAGGTTATAGATATACGCGGTATCGTCTTTTTCAAACTCCATTCTGACCGGTTGCATCTTGATTGTGATACCGCGTTCACGTTCTAGCTCCATCGAATCAAGAATCTGCTCACGCATTTGTCGCGTGGCCACTGTTTTGGTGTGCTCAATCATACGATCAGCCAAAGTAGACTTACCGTGATCGATGTGAGCAATAATACTAAAATTTCTTATTTCTCGGTTCATAGGTGACCTCTACTGTACGTGTATTTTCAAGAAAATGCTAGCGGTACACGCCTAAATCATCCCTTGTTTACGAAAACGTTTACGGAGTGTTTTGTGAATCTCAATCAATTCCGGTGAACGAACTAGGTAATGGGCAGCATACATTACCAATAAACCGGCCAATCCAGCTAATGTACCTTGGATGAAGACTCCGATAAACGTATCTTGACGAATTCCTTCAACCACCAGGTTGAGAGTAACGTACGTGGTCATCCCCCCAAGAACAGCTACTAGCAACGATACGTAAAGCCGACGCCATAAAGGATGCAAGATGCCTGGGAAGGCATGATGTAAACAAGCGAGCATTAAGGCAGCTTGCAGCAACATTCCAACTGAATAACCAAAGGCCAGCATTACCACTTCAGTACCGGGAACGCCAGGAAGTCGCAATAATTGCTCTAGTGATGATTGGACTGCTGGCAAAGGATAGATATAGAGATACCCAACTAAAGCAGCAGCCAAACTGGTTACGCTTCCAATAATGGTTACCAGTAAAGGAATACGGGTATTGCTGTTGGCGTAAAATGCTCGTACGGTCAAAAGATTAATAGACTGGGCCAGTAAAGAGATTACAAACAAGGCTAATACTGCAGCAGTCAAGCGAGTGTCGTCCCAAGTGAAATTTCCACTACCAAGAGTCACGCGAACAATCTGAGCTCGTAAAACAATAAATAACGCAATAATTGGTAAAGACCAAAATATAATATGACGAAACGCAGTTTGGATATGAAGTTTAAATTTCTCGTATTCAGCACCAGCTAAAAGATTGGCCAATACAGGGAAAGCCGCAACCGAATAACTGACTCCAATAATGGTTAATGGTACCGATTGTAGATTAAATGCAAACTGAAAGACAGAAACTGAACCGACCGTCATAGCGGTTGCGATGATAGTCAGCACCAATAAGATTAACTGATTTAAAGATAAAGTGAGTGCTCGTGGAATAGCGGTCTTTAGTATTGGAAGTATCGTAGACCATCGGGGCAAACGTGGAGTAAAGCGAAGTGGGCTACCGTATACCAGCGGTACCTGAACTAGTAAATGTGCCACCGCACCTCCAACTACTCCCCAAACTAAACCAGTAATGCCGAGCCACGGGTATAGAAAAACTATTCCAAGAATAATTCCAACGTTGTAAAGGATTGGGCTTACTGCATAAATAATAAAACGTTGTCGTACTTGAGTAACTACTCCTAGTAAGGTGGATATACCCAACAAAAATGGCTGTAAAAGTAAGATTCGTAAAAGAGTTACCAGAGTATCGTGTGAACCGGTATCCAAAGTAGGAAAAATATTAGGAATTATGGTTGGTGCCAAAACACACAATAATACCGCCAGAAGCGAATAGCTGACTAAGAAAAAAGCAAAAACTTGTCCCAGTACCTCTGCACCAGCTGCGTCGCCACCTTCGTTTCGAGCGCGGTGGACAAATGGTATTAATACATACACTGATAAAACTGAAGCAAAGATAACAAATAGTAAATCAGGTAAGCGAAACGCAGCGTAGTAGAGGTCAAGCTCAGTACTAGCACCAAACGAATGGGCTAGCATGCGGTCGCGGACTATCGCTAGTAACTGTGAGCCGAAGGCAAAAAAAGCTAAGATATAGGCCGCTTGATGTAAGCCACGAATTTCTCGGTAAAAGAGTTGTACTGCTCGACGAACCATTATTCTGTTTCTGTTGAACTCGTGTCTTCGGGTGAACTAATGGTCGGTGTGGTATTGGGAGTATCTTGTGGTGGGGTGTCGGAAGAAGCGTTTACTGGACTCAACAATTCAGTATCGGGTTTACTGTCTCCCTGTACCGATCCATTGGTAGTTTGTGGAGCAGATTCAGAAACCTCAGTATCTGGAACGGTGGCATTATCTAAAGCACCATTATCTCGCAATTGCTGAATTAAATCACCAACAGACTCATTATTAGGATTTAGAACTCGGACGTATTCTAACTGAGCGATTGCATCGTCAATTCGTCCTAGATCGCTGTACTGTAGCCCTAGTACGTAACGCGCGTTAGCAAAGTCATTATCGAGCGCTATCGCACGCTCTAGAGCCTGAACTGCTTGATTCTGTTCATTGTCTGCTAATAGCAGGATTGCTAACTGGTAGTAGCGACCAGGATTATTTGGTTCCAAACGAATGATTGACTGCACAGAAGCTCGGGCCTCTTTTAGGTTGTCGGCAACTATCTCAAGTTCGGTAAGTAGATTGAGAGCCGGTACGTAATTCGACTTTAGTGCCAAAGCTTGCATGATGGCATCTCTAGCCGCTTCTGTATTACCGCTTCTAAAAAGTAACTGAGCCTCTAGAGCATAAAGCTCCGGATTAGTGGGGTTTAACCGTTTTGCCTCACTAATGGCAGCCAGTCCTCGAGTGCGTGCTTCAGGAATATCATTATCAATAATGGTGTTGTACACAGCCGCTTGGATGGCCCAGTTACGACTATCGTGTGGATTACCTAAGACTGCTTGTTGCGCTGCAGCAATACCATTTGCTAATACTTCTTGGAATTTCTTTTGCTCAGTATTGGTTGGTTCTTCAAGACTCAACAATTGATTTAGCTCAGCGATGGCACTGCGGGCTCGTTGTCTGGCATACTCGTGATTGGGTTGTAGTCGATACGCTGTCTGTAACAAATTATTTGCTTTTGGTAAATCACCTTGTTGTAGTGCAACTGTGGCTTGGTTAAAGGTATAGGCTGAAGCGTAATGGTTAGCTATTTGGTATAAAATGCTGACCGAACCAATTACGACTAAAAGTACACCCGCTACCAATATTATGGTGGCTCGGGTGTTCTCTATGCTACTGAATCGCAATACTGGAATTGAGCGAAGATTAGTATGACTTACTAACGCAATACCAGTACACAGGCTAGCTAATAGCATAATGGCGCTTCCTGGCACATAAAACGCAGCTATAAGCCACAGATAGACAGCTACTACAAATGAAGAAGATCCAACAAAGTACCAGAAATGGTCTCGTACTTCAGAATGGATAAGCATTCTGTATCCTGCGATTAAGAAACTACCAAAAAAGAGTAACCACAGTACCGTGCCGAGAATACCAGTGGTACTGAACATGGTGGTTAAGTAACCATTTCCAGCTGAAAAATCAGTACTCCAAAACATTGTGGTATTAATGCTTGGATCTTTATGTTGTCGCCACGCCTCATCGAAATGATTGGGCCCAATGCCAAGTAGTGCATTCTCAGTATAAATAGCAGTCGCGATATCAAGGGTGGCACTACTAGATGGGCGGACCTCAAGATAATCAACACCAAACACCTCGTCAATAATACTGCCGGCAGTACCACTGGCCACAAAAAAGAATAACGCAGTAACAGAAACAATAGCTGCCATTATTACTGAAGCAGATGTATTGTCACGGAAATTCTTGTCGAATCGATGTCGTGTCAGGCTGTACATTAAAGTAACAAGAGCCACAATACCCACCAGTACCCAAACGCCAATGAATTGTACTACTGCCAGAATTCCGAGCGAAAGGAGTCCTAATATAATGAACAAAATGCGTCCCGCTTGAGGTAGCGGTAGTTGCTCTAGTACCAAAAGAGTTAGGATTAAGATTAAGCCAAAAAAGATTCCGAGATCATTCCAAGACCCAAGTGGTGAGAAAGTTTCACTTAATGATAGGCCAAATTGCCATGTATCCGCCCCAAACACTAGGCGAGTTAAGTGATATATGACCAGTATTACCGCTGAACCAAACAGTAGTAAATACAAATGCATGACGGCGGTTTTTTCACGTAACAGTACTTGAGTAACTGTAACTACCAGAGCCATTACACTAATAAACACCACACTTTGAGTGGCCATGTGTGTGCCGATAAAGGCATCAGTTACATGCGAAGCAAAGAGAGCCGATATGCTACTAGCAATCACCACCCCCCACAGCAACAACACTGGTGTTGTAAACTGCAAATTAAGTACTCCAGAGCGCAAGACTGAAAAACTATAAAATATAATAGCGAATGTCAGTACCCCTAAGACCAGTAAACTCTTTGAATAATCAAGAGGTACAGCCACTGCGGGAATAAAGAAAAATGGCAAAATGCCTAAGCCGATTACTAAAAAGTACTGTGCCACTTTATACAGGCTAGCGGCGATGCCGTCTTTGTGCTCCGAATTAGGTTGTTTGGGTGAAAAGGTAATGCTGCTCATGGTTGACTATTAACTACCGGTAATAATATTCAGAATACCATATAAACACACCACTCTACATGAGAGTGGTGTGTTTATGCGCAATAAGCCGAATTCTGTCCTTAATATAAAATTAAGAGGTGACCATATACCTAGGATGTACGTTGCCGTACACCTCTTGCGGCTCTTCTTCTATACTATTGTATTGAAGACACGGCCTTGCACGCAGGTAAGGATTTGGCCGTTTCACCTAGTAAGTTTCCATACTAGCTATCCCCGAAGGGATCCCATTGCTTTCGCATTTGGGCGTCTCTGCTCGCACCTCTCGTTAATTCCATTTTGAGTTAACGGACGGGCGTTACCCGCTACCCTGCTCCTGACACGCGGTCAGGGCGTGTTCGGACTTTCCTCTTGTACCCGTTATGGGCACAAGCGGTCACCGTGCGCATTTATGATTATACAACATAAATATTGATAAGCAAGTATTTGTGTCTAATTTCTATCTCGCCTATAGTAATAGTATGAAGACTACTCAAGTATCAGCTGCTTTGGAATATTTTGAAAATGTTGACGCACAGATGTGTCGTATAGTTCGTGAAGCGTTTTGTATCTCCGACTCCCCTCCTCTTCATCCAATTGTGAAAACTGTTGATGAGTACTTCCCTACTCTCGTAAAGAGTATCGTGAGTCAACAAATCAGCACCAAGGCAGCAGCAGCGATTTTTGCTCGTCTGCAACAGGGGGTTGTACTGACTCCAAATACCGTACGATTGGTAACGGAAATAGATATACAAGCCTACGGAGTCACCAAACAAAAATCACGCTATATTGTAGCTTTGGCTCATCAGTGGCCAGACCTAGAGGTAAACCGGTTTATGGTTATGGAAGATGAAGAGATAATCACTCGCCTCACTAGCTGTTACGGTATTGGTCGCTGGACTGCTGAAATGTTCTTGTTGTTTGCCTTGGGCCGTCCTGATGTATTTTCAGTCGGTGACCTTGCGTTACGCCAACAGGTGGCTGCTTACTACAACCTAGCACCGACTGCGAAAGTTGAGATAGTAACCTTGGCTGCTAACTGGTCGCCGTATCGGTCAATAGCGAGTTTGGCATTATGGCATCAGATTGGTAATGCGCCTGCGCTTGCATAAGTGCAGTAGTACTAGTACCGTACTGTTTTTCAATCCATCGTAGTTCAGTAATGGCTGACTGGTATTCCGGCAAGGTTTCTGCCACCGTAAGCCAAAAACTTTTCCCATGATGTAGTTCTTTTAAATGGCAAAGTTCGTGAACCACTATATAGTCTGACAAATGTGTAGGCAGAAGGATTAGTTTGTAATTAAAGTTTAAATTTCGTAGTGAAGAACAGCTACCCCACCGTCGCTGATGGTTTTTGATAGCAATACGGTTATAAATAAAGTTGTAGTGCCGGTTCCAGTACTCAACTCGTTTAGTGATGTCTGCGCGTGCTAGTTCTTTGTACTGTTGATAGTGGTCGCGTTCTGCAGTCGATGGTTTGGCACGGCGAGTAAAGAAAAACTTACTCTTTCTTCTTTTTCTCATCACGAGTGATAGCTATGTGCAATTCAGCCTGTTGTTCTGGAGCGAGTGGTTTTGGTGCCTTCATGACGGCAGTGTGTCCCTTGCGAGTCATTGGAAAGGCTTGTACTTCACGCAACTGACTTTCTTGAGTCAAGTTCATTACGTTGCGCTCGACACCTAAAGCAATGCCCCCGTGTGGAGGAGTTCCATAAGTGAAAGCTTGTAGCATGTGCCCTACCTTTTCTTCAGTAGCTGCTTCGTCGTGGCCCATGATTTTGTAAACTGCTTTAATAATCTCTGGCTTGTGTGCTCGTACACTTCCACCACCGGCTTCAAATCCGTTACAAACTAAGTCGTATTGAGTAGTCAATATGTCAGCAATATTTTTACCCTGCATCAAATCTTCTAAATGCTCATTCTTTGGCATCGAGAAGGGGTTGTGGGTAAAGGTCCATTCACCAGCATCCGTTTTCTCAAAGAATGGAAAATCAATCACCCAGGCATATGCTAATACACCGTTAGCCTTATCTTCCTCATTACGCAGATCAAACTTATCATCACCATATTTTCCCATGGATTCTGCATACGTAACTCGAGGGAATGGCTTCTCCTTTACAGTGAAGCCAAGCTTTTCAACAGTATGAATTATCATATCTTCCACCAGCTGCATAATTTCATCTCGCTCCATAAAAGCCATCTCTAGGTCGATTTGCGTGTGCTCATAACCGCGGTCGGCTCGTAAGTCTTCGTCACGAATCGCTCGAGCCAGTTGCATGTATCGTTCAAAACCACTGTTCATTAACAGTTGCTTATACTGTTGCGGTGATTGTGGTAGAGCGTAGAATGACCCAGGATGATGCCGGCTCGGTACCACAAAATCACGTGAACCTTCGGGAGTAGA
>Ga0136558_1000229_pt1 | contig 33826 bp, 44 predicted proteins | sample AntRauTorckE6833_FD_101391 | JGI IMG/M metagenome (GOLD analysis project Ga0136558, IMG submission 101391) | Saline lake microbial communities from Rauer Islands, Antarctica - Metagenome Torckler E6 #833 | ecosystem: Environmental > Aquatic > Non-marine Saline and Alkaline > Saline | place...
AGCTCATAAAATTATTGACGGAAAAGAAGTTGATGTTGAGATTGGTGAATTAGAGGAGAAAGATACAGTAATTGTAAAACCAGGTGAAAAAGTGCCAGCTGATGGTGTTGTCTTACAAGGCTCTGCAAATGTTGATGAGTCACTTATTAGTGGTGAATCAAAACCAATTGAGAAGAAAGTTGGTATGGAGGTTGTAGCAGGTTCTATATGTCTTGACGGGTCACTTACTGTTGAGCTTGTTCGTGTTGGCGAACATTCAACCGTAGGACAAATACAGAAACTTATTACAGAGGCGAGTAAAACAAAACCACGGTCACAAAGAATTGCTGACAAAGCTTCTGCTGCGCTGACTGTAATTGCGGGTCTTACAGCCTTGTTAACTTTACTAGTCTGGACTCTTGTTATAGGGGAGACATTTGTCTTTTCTATAACACTTGCAATTACGGTTCTGGTAATAGCTTGCCCTCACGCACTTGGGCTTGCTATTCCAACAGTAACGACTATCACTACGTCGCTTGCTATCAAAAACGGTTTCTTTATTAAAGATTTATCAAAGATAGAAGTTATCAGAAAAGCAGATTATGTAGTGTTTGATAAAACAGGAACACTAACAAAAGGAGAGTTTGGTGTGACAGATATAGTTGCCATGGAGGACAATAATAATGACAAGGTCTTACAAATTGCCTCGTCACTTGAACAACATTCATCACACATTATTGGACATTCAATTTTATCGCATGCAAAAGCCGAAAATATTGAGCTGTCTGATATATCGGAATTTCAGAACATTGCAGGGCAAGGTGTGAAGGCAAAAATTGCAGGCGAAGAGTATTTTATTGGTAATGAACGATTGATAAAAAGCTTGGCGTTTGACTATCAATCGCCCAAAGAAATTTCAGGCACCGTCGTGTTTGTAGCAAATAAAAGTCAACTTCTTGGGTATATTGTTTTATCTGATGCCATAAAAGAAGAGTCTTATAAAGCAGTGCAAACACTCCATAATATGGGAATAAAGGTTGCTATGCTTACAGGAGATAATGAACAGGTAGCTAAAAGTGTTTCAGAAAAATTAGGTATTGATACATATTTTGCAAATGTTTTGCCAGAAGATAAGTATTCCCACATTAAAGGGCTACAAGATGAAGGAAATATTGTTCTTATGATTGGTGACGGAGTAAACGATGCTCCTGCACTTACTCAGGCAAACGCTGGTATTGCGATTGGTGCGGGAACTGATGTTGCTGTCGAGGCAGGTGATGTTGTGCTTATGGATAATGACCCAAGTGATATTGCAAGACTTATTACACTTTCTAAAAAAGTGTATTCAAAAATGATTCAGAATCTTGTGTGGGCATTAGGATATAATATTGTAGCTATTCCTGCCGCTGCAGGTGTCTTTGCAGTATGGGGATTCTTTCTGCGACCAGAAATAGGAGCATTACTCATGAGTCTTTCAACAGTTATCGTAGTAGTGAATGCTATGATGTTGAAGAAGGTGTCTTTGGACTAATATCTATAAATAGCATGAATAATCATAAAAAAACTAACTGGTATGTACTCACAGGAGGTCCAAGTTCTGGTAAAACAACAACCGTTAATTTACTTAAAAAACTTGGCTATAGAACGACTATTGAGCATGCACGACACTACATTGATACTAAGCGTGTAGCAGGAAAAACAACTGAAGAAATTAAAGGAAACCAAATTGTTTTTCAAAAAGGAATTCTTGATATGCAAATCGAAGAAGAGGATAATCTGTCGTCAGAGGAAGTGATATTTCTTGATCGAGCTCTTCCTGATGCTCGTGCGTATTACAAGTTTTTAAAAATACCAGAAGACGAACAGCTTACCCGCGCGGTAGAAAATAGTTCTTACAAAAAAATATTCATTCTTGATCCGCTACCTTTGATCAATGATTACGCTAGAACCGAAGACGAAGAAGCGCAAAAAAAGATACATAACCTTATTGTTGAGGTATATGATTCACTGCCAGCACCTATTGTGCACGTTCCACTATTACCACCAAATGAAAGGGTTGATTTTATTTTAAAGCATCTATGAAAAATAAACTGCTCTCTAAAAAGTATCTTGTAAATAGTGTTATGCAAGTTGGTTTGATTGGTTTTACTATGTTGGGCTTCTTGCTTACCTCTCTCAAGCTTCCTGAATATGGATTATTTGCAAATCTTGTATCAGAGATATTTTGGCTTTATAGTTCTTATAAAGCTTGGAAGAAAGCAGACCAGATTGGAATTTTTATTAATACAATAATTATCACTATTATACTTATTGTAGGGATTATTAATTATTGGTTAGTTTAATTATTAGTATTTATTAGTTAATTTAAAAATAAAAACATTATGTATAAACAAACAAAAATAAAATCAATTACGTATATTTTATCAGCGATTTTTCTAGGCGCAGTCCTACTTTCAGGAATGTCACAAATTGCATTTGCTCATGGAGCAGAAGGAGATTCTAATATGATGGGACTTTCTTCAGGTGATGACACAATGATGCGCAATATTGAAGATCAAATGGTTACCGATGAAGTTTATGAAGAAATGGAAGGACTAATGGAGAAGATGATGGATGGAACTATGGGTGAAGATGAGACGGGTCGAATGATGGAGCTTATGCAGGACAATCAAGTTGTAGGAAATATGATGATGGGACGTATGATGAACGTAGGAGCATCGCAAGGATATAATTTAGCTAATATGCATGACCGACAAATGACGCAGTTTCATTCTGGAGGTTATATGATTATATGGTGGCTGTTTGGTCTTCTTGCTTTTGCATTTTTAATTCTTGCTAATATAGCTTTATTAAGGTGGCTTAAGAAATAAATTATTAGGTTAATAATATTATTATGAATTACATAAAAAAATCACATCAGTTAGGAGTATTCTTTATTTTCTTGTTTGCAATTTGCTTTGCTTGGTTCTTTGTATACCCAATCGCAGGTAGTCTTCATATGGATCTATTTAGAATGGCATTTGTTGGTTTTCAAGATATGAATGTAGTCGGATTTATCTTGGGAGTAGTTCAGGTGTATATCTGGGCGTATATAGGAGTTGCTCTGTGGAGTTTTTCAAAGAAATTAAGTTATTAAAATATGGAATACAGATATAAAAAACAAAGTAAGTATAATTTCAAAGAGACTATAGAATCTGTTAAGAAAAATCTTGCCACAGAAGGGTTTGGTGTGCTTACGGAGATTGATGTACACGCTGGTTTTAAAAATGCACTACCTATTGGCATTATTACTCCAAATGATATACCTAAAATAAAAAGTAGTCAGAAGTAGAAGGTATTAATTCAAAAAGGTCTAAAAAACTTTTAGCATCATCAGTATCTAATCCATACGTATCAGAAAATTCTCGAAGCTCTTCAGCTTCATCTTCATCGATATCATACTCTTCCATTATTTCTTCTAATTCTTCATCCATATACATATAGTATAAATTATTCTTTACGTATGTTACAATATTAGCACAACTGAATATTGCATTATCTAGAGTAGCGACGAGGGAATTGGCCCTATAACTCGCTCAGCAACCTGCATTAGTAAGGTGCTACATCCAACCAAATGTGAAAACATTAGGAAAGATACGTTGTATACCTCGTCCGTATAGAAAATCTTTCCTCGTTATTAAATTAATAGAGGATTTTTTTATGAATAAAAAATTACAATTAGAAGAAGGAACACATCAAGCACAATTAGCAAAAGAATGGCGTGCATCTTTTGAGAAAGATTCTGACGCAGAGTTACAAGTAATTCGTGCACGTGAGAAGAAATGTAATGGATGGGTAAGTGTACGTGGTGTTTACCTTATTCTTCTAAGAGAAGAGTTTGAGAAAAGAGGATTAGATTATAACAATAATATATAACATTTATGAAAATACTAAAAAAAGAAATAGAACGTTATAAAGAGTATATTAAAAAATCTGTCTTAAAAGTGTTTTTTGTGTATAATCATATTTATGAAAAATAAGCTGAAAAGGTTCGCCAAGTGTACGGGAATCGGTTTGAGTTCTATTTTTGTAATACTAGTTATTATTGGCATAGTAGGATCATTAGATAATGATAAATCGCCAATAGACACAATAGATAAAAAAATAACTATAGAAGATGTAGTAGAAGAAAAGAATGCTTACGAGGAAAAAGTAGTAGATCAAGAGGAAACTAGTACAGAGCGAGCCATTGAAGCAGACGTGAATGCTGATGAAGAGATAGTAGAAGGTCAAGAAAACGTTAACGTTGTAGAAAAAGAAATTCTTGTAAGAGAAGTTAGTACTGAAATATTAGTTGAGATAAGAGAAAAAAACGAAAATTTTCGAGTAGTACGTGTGATTGATGGTGATACGGCGACGCTAGATTTTCATGGAGAAGAAAAAACAGTTAGGCTCATTGGTATAGATACTCCAGAGACCGTACATCCAAGTAAGCCTGTTCAATGTTTCGGGATAGAAGCATCAAATAAAGCAAAAGAATTATTAGAAGGTAAGCGGGTTGAATTTGAAACAGATGCTTCACAGGGAGAAGTAGATAAATACGGGCGATTATTGGGTTATATCGTTCTTCCTGATGGGCGTAATTTCAACAAGGTGATGATCGAAGAGGGTTATGCGTATGAATATACGTATTCATCAGCATATACGTATCAGTCTGAGTTTAAAGTTTCAGAACAGAAGGCTAGGGATGATCGTGCGGGATTATGGGCACCTGATGCGTGTGAGGATGAGATAGAGGAGGAACAAAAAGAAAGTTTAGAAGAAGAGCAGTCTACAAATACCCAAAGCTACAGTACGTATGTTTGTACATCAAACACTTATAATTGTAGTGATTTCTCCACACATGATGATGCACAAGAAGTCTATGAAATGTGTGGTGGTGTTAGCAACGATGTACATAGGTTAGACGCAGATCGAGATGGTGTTGCTTGTGAAAGTTTACCCTAACGGGTGCTTTCGCTTAAACAGTCAGAGGGCATGGTCTTAAAGAAAGAAGGTTTGCATATTAAAGCCAGAAAGAATTTTTCCTCTATTAGAATCGCGGATTAAAGTTCTAACCCGACGGCGCTTCCCGAGCACATACATCTTAGAACAATTTACCTACCATGTGGTTAGGCCGTATTTCCTTGCTCTATTTTCTTAAAAAGGTATAGTCGTAAAGAATATAATTTCATTACTAAAACGAAAAAAGATGAGTAAGTTATTAAAAGAGAGGGAAAAAGATTTCTCTCGTTCTATAAAGAACATAGAAAAAGAGTACTTTAAAAAGCGTAGCAAGTATGCTAATGCTGAAATGATACAAAAGATTGTTATCATTTTGACTTCAGCCGTATTTTTCTGGGTATTGATTACCTGGTATATGGCAGTAGTCCCTGTCGCAGTTGCCTTATTATGGTGGGCATGCCAAGGATTTACACACGCCCTAATCGGTACGTGTATCATGCATGATGCCAGTCATGGCTCACTATCATCGAAGAAATGGATAAATCAAATGTTTGCAAAAACATTTGACCTGGTTGGTGGTTATTCACCAATTTGGCACACTTCCCACGTGGTGCGTCATCATGCCGATACAAATATTGTCGGATTGGATGATGATCTCGCATCGGGAAAACCGTTTCTGCGTTTTTCGCCATACTTCGCCCATTCATGGGTAAGTAAAAGACAACATTATATTGTTTGGTTTATATATTTTTTACCAACACTTTTTTGGGTAACGGTAAAAGATTTCATAAAATTCATTCAATACAAGCGTGATGAAGTGAAAGGCGTACAGGGATCGTGGAAGGGTTTGATTTTACAAAAAGTTGCCTACCATGCCATTTTCTGGATTATTCCATGGTATGTATCAGGAGCGCCTTGGTGGCTTGTTCTGACTGGTTTTTTAATTATGCATTTTGTGGCAGGTATAACTTTGTCGGTTATTTTCCAACCAACACATGTGAACACAGATGCAATGGATTTTGCAACAAAGAATGATGCTATCAAATTTGGCGGTAGATATGTACGCCAAATTGTTACTACGTGTAACTTCGCAGGAGAGCCTGATAAGAATGGACATCTTTCACTGCGTAGTCGAATCGTGACATGGATTTCTGGTGGATTAGATCATCAAATCGAGCACCACATATTTCCAGGAGTATGTCATGTGCATTATCCGCATCTGGCCCCAAAGACTAGAAAAGTCTGCAAGGAGTTTGGTGTGCCGTATACTAATTACGGCACATTGAGGGGCGCATTGCGTGCTCATAATACCTACCTCAAGGAGCTTGCCCTAGAGGAGAGTTAAAAATACCTAATAAAGGTAAAAACTGCTCATTCATCGTGATGAGCAGTTTTTTTTGTTAGTAAAATTATTCTGTTGAGAGGATTGGCGTTCGCAGTTTTAATTATGTGCGCTATTTACTTTGGTCATAAAAAAATAAATAGTGCACGTTTCTTTTCGTAAGGACAACTCATCTCAATTTTGCTATACTATCACCATGTTAACGAGAGTATTAAATCTTATCGCATTGCTCGGTCTTGCCATTTTGGTGTGGTTTCTCAATCTGCAATATGGAAATGTATATTTAGATAGACTTTTTTACACATTTATCGCTATAGCAGCATCGTATTTTGTATTCAAGATTTTATTAGAAGGAGTAATAAGTAAACGTATCAAGGAGTCTAAAACCAGATATTCATTTAGGAAAACTATCCAACTATTATTTGTCGTAGTATCTCTCATAATAATCCTTCGTGTATGGGTAGAAGATCCACAGGCCCTGTTGGTTTCGTATGGATTGTTCGCGGCAGGAGTTGCAATTGCTCTGCAAGATGTATTTAAAAATTTTGCTGGAAGCATCGTTATATTTTTCGGAAGCACCTATGACATTGGTGATAGAATTCAAATAGGCAATACGTACGGAGATGTAATTGATATCGGTTTATTTTACACAACGGTAATAGAGCTCCGTGGGTGGGTAAATGGTGATCAAGCAACAGGTAGAATAGTATTAGTTCCAAACGGAGACGTAGTCTCATTAGCTATACATAACTATACGAAAGACCATAATTTTATTTGGGATGAAGTTGCATTACCCATAACCTATGACAGCAATTGGAAAAAAGCTGTTGATTTAATATATCATGCGGTAAAAGATAAAACCGCAGAAGACACAGTACGTGCAGAAAAAGAAATTTCTCATTTAGCAAAAAAATATTATTTATCAAAACGCAATATTGAGCCTACTGTATTTACAACACTGACTGATAATTGGATTTTGCTGAACATACGATATGTGGCTATAGCTCATGAACGTAGGTTTACACAAAGCGAGCTACATAAGTTAATTCTTGAGATCGTAGAAGAGAATGACGATATTCACATTGCTTCAGAGACACTTTCCGTAAGTAATAGCACATCATAACCCACGCTTTCTTATCTAAAAATGTTTTAATATATGGCAGTATGTAATATCTACCCTTCTATTAACGTCATCATATATAGAAGAAGATTTTCCTCTCAGTGTATTTTATTAGTTTTATATAATTTTTTATGAAAACAACAACACTGCGATTGCCGATAGCAATTATTACGACTATGGCAATAGGATTTTTACCAGCTCTAACATCAGCTCAAATTGACGTAAATATTACAGGGGAGGCTGATGCAACAGCCCAAGTAGAAGAAGGTCTAGTTACTACTATTGATTCAACTACTGATGTTTCAGGGTCAGTTTATTATGAAACGAATTCAGATAGCGATGCTGAAAGCTAACGCTTCAGCAAATGCCTCAGCACAGGCCAAGGCACAAGCAGTCGAGCAGATTGACGGAGAGGTTCAATCATATGCACAATCCCGTGCCCCTGTTCGTAGTTACTAAGGTAATAACGTAACGTTTAGATTGAAAACAAACCACCTGAAAAGGTGGTTTTTGTGTAATATAGGTATGACGTATTGTGTCCTCTTAACGCCTACAGCCTGAAACCTAATACCTAACCCGTGTTATACTATTGATATGAAATCTATTACTAAAAAAACAAAAATTGTGGCTACTATCGGTCCTGCCTCTAGTAGTAAGTCTACACTTAAAAAAATGATTCGTGCAGGATTGAATGTGGCACGATTAAATTTTAGTCATGGAACGCATGAATCACATGGCGAAGTATATGCTGCTATTCAAAAGGCAAGTGAGGAGGTGCGCACCCCTGTAGCCATTCTACAAGACTTGTCTGGGCCAAAAATTCGCATTGGTACATTCGACGACGGTCAGGTTATGCTAAAACGTGGACAAACGTTCACACTGATGACCAAGAAAATCCAAGGTGACGCAATGCGCGTATATGTTAATTATGCCAAGCTTCCACGTGAAGTTTCAAGGGGTGCCACGCTTATGATGTATGATGGAAAGATACAATTAGAAGTGGTGAAAACGACGAATGATAGTGTGGTATGTAAAGTAATCGTTGGCGGGGTTGTTAGTAATAATAAAGGTGTGAATGTGCCAGGTGGAAATCTTTCTATTCGTTCATTAACGAAAAAGGATCGGGCAGATGTAGTATTCGGCATACAGAATAATGTGGCATTCATTGCCTTGTCATTTGTCCGGACTGCTCGTGACGTGCAGGACTTGCGTAAAATATTAGATGCACAATCATCAGAAGCGATGATTATAGCTAAGGTTGAAACACAAGAAGCCATCCAAAATATCGATGAAATTATTGAGGCAGCTGATGGGATTATGGTAGCTCGTGGAGACTTGGCTGTTGAAATTGGTGCGGAATATGTGCCTGCGGAGCAAAAACGTATCATTCAGCAATGTAATCAATTAGGAAAGCCTGTTATCACAGCGACTCAAATGCTCGATTCGATGGAAGTCTCTTCTATTCCTACACGCGCCGAGGTATCAGATGTTGCCAATGCAATTCTAGATGGTACAGATGCAGTTATGTTGTCAGGTGAAACAGCGACAGGCGCATACCCGGTAGAATCACTACGTGTTATGACTCGTATTGCACATACAACCGAAGCAGATTATAGAAATATGAATTTAGAATATTTGGGTACATCAAAATATATTGATGACACGGTCACCTCATCAGTGGTACGCGTTGCCAATAATGTACGCGCTACGGCGATTGTTGCGTTGACTACATCTGGGCGCACAGCTCGTTTGATTTCTCGATTCAAGCCATATCATATTATATATGCCATCACGCATGATTCTCTGCGACAGCAACAATTGCTACTAAGTTTCGGTGTTGAGCCGTTGTTAGAAAAGACCTCGCATACCATAGATAAATTAGTTACCGATGTGAAATCAATAATACGTACTAAAAAAATAGCACGGAAAAATGACCGTGTGGTAGTTTCAGCAGGTATGCCTTTTGGACAAAAGGGAAGTACGAATATGTTAGTGGTTGTGGATATATAATATAGATTTATATACATGTCCATTTATATATTCTACACTACATATAGTCGAGATTATTACTTACTTTTAATTTGAAAATATGATTATGCAGAAAGGATCATCAACACTTTCATTTCTCGGTGTTATCATCGCAATTGTCGCACTTGTGCTTGCATGGATGGCATTCGATCGTACTACCTCATATGAGCTAGACGAACGAATAGAAGATGAAACAGAAGATGTTGTAGAAACAACAGGTGAAGGCCTAGAAGATGCAGGGCAAGAGCTACAACAATAAAATTATGTACAAAAAGCACTTTCACCAAGGTGTTTTTTTATATATATTGACACTGAACGAACGTTCAGTATATACTGTATGGTGATTATGCAAGAAAAAATACAACAACTCCGTCAATTTTATGACGCACATAAACGGTTACCTAGTTATGCTGAAATGATGGTTCTTTTTAATTTCAAATCAAAGAATGCTGTGGCAGGCGTTGTGCGAAAGTTGATTGATAATGGGGTGCTTGCAAAAGATGGACGCAATATTGTGCCCGCACAATTATTTGAAGGGGTACGATTGTTAGGTGAAGTACAGGCTGGGTTTCCAACGCCGGCCGAAGAAGAGCTTGTTGATACTATGACGCTGGATGAATGGCTAATAAAAAAACGTGAACAAACCTACATGTTGACTGTTTCGGGCGACTCAATGAATGGTGCGGGAATTTTATCAGGCGATACCGTATTGGTAGAGCGCACAAGTAACCCACGAGTAGGGGATATCGTCATCGCAGAAGTTGATGGTGCGTGGACTATGAAATATCTGCGCCAAAAAAGTAATAAATTTTATCTAGAACCAGCAAATGAAAAATATACTGATATGTATCCTAGCGAGGAATTGACTATACCTGCTGTCGTAATTGCAGTTATCAGAAGATATGAGCACTAGCATTTCATCGCTTGACCAGGATTTTCCACGTGCCATTGTGCACGTTGATGGCGATGCTTTTTTTGCTAGCTGTGAACAGGTAATGAATCCCGCCTTGCGCGGCAAACCCGTCGTAACCGGTAAGGAGCGTGGCATAGCCTCAGCCATGAGCTACGAGGCAAAAGCTCGTGGCGTCACACGTGGTATGGCACTGTGGGAAATACGACGTGTCTGTCCTGATGCAGTAATTTTGCCATCAAATTATGAGGCATATAGCCTGTATGCAGAGCGTATGTATAATATTGTTCGCCGTTATACACCAATAGTTGAAGAGTATAGTATTGATGAGTGCTTTGGTGATATTACCGGTATGTGTGCGAGCTTAGGTAAATCATATAACGAGATAGTGCAATCTATAAAAATTGATCTAGAACAAGAATTAGGCGTGAGCTTTTCTGTTGGATTAGGCTCCACGAAAGTTATCGCTAAATTAGCATCAAATTGGGATAAGCCGTCTGGATGCGTCGTGATACCTATCAGCAAGACGCCAGCTTATCTGTCGCAAGTTCCTGTAGGCAAAGTTTGGGGTATTGGGAAAAGTACCGCCATACTATTACATCGCTACGGTATAGCGACTGCCTATGATTTTATTATGAAACCACCTGCGTGGGTGGCACAAAAGGTGCACAAACCATATCAGGAAATACATGCTGAGCTATCTGGTAGGTCGGTGCTACCTGTGTCTGTTGATACTAAGAGAACCTATGCACGTATGCAGAAAACAAAGACGTTTACACCATCGTCTTGCGATCAATCGTATGTTTTTGCGCAGCTTTCAAAAAATATTGAGAATGTTTGTATCAAGGCACGTCGACATGGATGCCGAGCACAACGTGTGTATTTCTTTTTGAAGACGCAATCATTTCAAAAGCACGGAATAGAATTACGTCTTGATAGCGCCACCTGTGCACCTATGAGACTTATTACACTTGCGCGCATACATTTTAATAATATATGGCAGGGGCAAACTATGTATCGAGCAACAGGATGTGTATTACTTGAGATGACAAATATCGCCCCTCAACCTGATCTGTTCGGTGGACACATACAACGAGAGGACACAGAAAATTTAGGCCATATTATTGATGGTATTGCAGCGCGTTATGGTAAGCATGCAGTATATATTAGCTCTAGTCATGCAGCACATGAGCGTACGCATGTGGGATCGCGCGGAGATATTCCTCGACGCATGTCACATTCGCTACCCGGCGAGTCTGTGCGTAAACGTTTAGGTATTCCATGGCTTGGGGTAGTACAATAAATCCTATGCTATACTATCAATATGTTTTCAATAAGTGTTGGGCTACAAACATATGTAGATAAAATTTCTGACTGGCTCAGAGGGCTTGCTGCGATGGCACCTAATATAATATTAGCAATTATTATTATAGTGCTCGCTATTTTCATAGGAAAAGGGGTACGCAAGATTGCTATCTCTGGGCTTCCTCGCGTATCGCATAATCGTGCGGTGCATCGATTGATTGCAGGGACACTCTATGTAATTGTTATTTTGGCAGGAATTTTTCTCGCACTAAATGTTCTTAATCTAGACAAAACCGTCACATCATTACTTGCCGGTGTGGGTATTGTTGGTATTGCATTAGGATTTGCGTTTCAGGATATTGCATCAAACTTTATTGCGGGTATTATTTTAGCTGTACAGAAGCCCTTTAGAGTAGGCGACCTCATTGATACGAATACACATTTTGGAAAAGTACAAACAATCACATTACGTACAACCACTATCCGTACTAATGATGGATTGGATGTATTGATACCTAACGCAGATATTATTGGTAACCCAATGGTGAATTTTACAAAACATGATGAACGTCGAATAGAATTTACTGTTGGAGTTGCCTATGATAGTGATCTTGAGAAAGTTCGCAAAGTTACAGAAAAGTCTATTGAAGGGTCAGAGGAATTGTTGCCTGACCGTGACATCGATGTATTTTTTACCGGATTTGGTGACAGTAGTATAGATTTGATTATACGCTTTTGGATTCCTATATCAGACCAAGGAGAATATCTACGTGTACGTAGTATCATGATACAAAAACTTAAAAAAGCATATGACGCTAATGACATTACGATTCCATTTCCTATTCGTACTATTGAGATGAATACATAATAGGTTTTATTGAAGGTGTATCATTATTGCTAGGAGAGATAGTAACAGCATAGTCATTGCTGGGATATAACGAAGGGCATTGTCGCGAACTTTTGCGTGCATCATTAATGCGCCAATCATCAATAGGGCTAATGCTCCGGCACTTGGTAGGGTTACTATTGGTACCCACAACGCAGCCATTAATAGCCCCGCAATAGCAATTTTTAATGACCCAATTGCATAGGTAAACCAGGATGGCAAGCCATACGCCTTAAATTCATCCACCATATTCTTTGCATTTTTTCCGCGGTAGTTTGTTTTCTCATTTGATCGTACGAGCCATACGTTGATAAGCCCAAGTGCGATTACTGTGTGAATAATTACCGTGAATATTTCAAAAGTTTCCATATGTTGAATGTGTAATTAATTTAATATGGAAATAGTATAACACAGGCGTTGTCGCTCAAGTGCGACTCAGGTATAATGCATTTCATGAAAGAAATAAATGTACAAGAATTATATACTAAAATGCAAGATTCGAATTTTGAATCAGACAGCGTTGTAGTTGATGTGCGTGTTCCTGGTGAACACAAGTCAGAGCGCATCGCATCCACTATTAATATCCCCCTTAATCGATTAGAAGAGTATAAAGAAGAGCTTCAAAAATATACCAATGTATATGTACACTGCGAAACAGGGGGTCGTAGTGGGGATGCGTGTAAAAAATTACAGGACATGATGCTTGATAATTGGGTCAACGTGCACGGAGGTATTGCTGCATGGAAAGATGAGAATCTCCCGTTACTCTCAAGTACTCATATGAGCATGCAGCGACAGGTGATGATTGCAGCTGGGTCTCTTGTGCTGATAGGGACTATTCTAGCACTATTGATTAATATGTGGATTATTGGAATTGCGATATTCGTTGGTGCAGGGCTTGTTTTTGCAGGTGTAACGAATAATTGCGGACTTGCTTTGGTGTTGCAAAAAATGCCGTGGAATAGGTAGTTTATATTACTGGCTGATACGCTAGTAATTGGATTAGTCTGATGGTTTCAACGATATTCTTTATATTGACCAGTTTATTAATATTGAGACTGTTTTAGGTTTTGCATCGTTCGTGATATACTGTATGCATGAATAACCAACAAGAACAACACAACAAACCACGTCCTGTAATTTCTATAGGAGCAGCCATTATATTAGGAATATCAGCTGTTATAGTTGCTGCCATTATTGCCGGAGCTATTATTATGAGCAAGGGTGCGCAAACTTTATCAAAAATAGATTTCAATGCTATCGATGGGTTTGAGGCACAGGTTGATGAGAAGGGTGAAATTACAACAGTGAACGTTGATGTAAAGAAGAAACGCCCAACAGATTCGTTTAATTGGACGACCGTTACACATGAAGACTACTCTTTTCAGGCACCAGAAAATTGGATAGTAAGTGGTGTGGATGTTGAGGGGTGTGCATGGGGAAGTGTATCTAATAATACAGGAGATGGTCACAGAATGGTCGGAGAAATTGGTATATATCCAATGAGCTGTTTTGACCTATCAAATGCTAATGGCTATGCAGACGTAGCAGAAGTCGATGGATATTATATTCTTGCGTATTATGATAGTTCAGTCGGTACAACACCAAGGGAAAAACTACAAACAAAAGAAGTATTTCGACGAATCGTGGATACATTTTCTGTGAGATTGTAAATAATTTTTATAAAATTTTAATCTATACGACTTATCACAGAACAAAAAAAATACTGGTGCCCTATGCACCCCGACGTACAATCAGATGACCCCAACGCTATTTGTCAAAAATGTGGCTCTATGCAATTGGTTCCGCGTGAGCAAACAGAACATCCTGATCATGACCATGATGATAGTGCGACATCAAGCATCCGCACCAAAACTCCGCTAAAAGATTTTATTCCACTTGCGGTTATCTTTGCGGTGGTTATCGCGGCAACGCTCATCCTTAACTATGTGGTATTTGAGCCAAGCCCAATGCGTGGCATGCAATTATTTATGGGCGTATTTTTCATCGTCTTTGGAGGATTCAAGGCGGTCCGTCTCAAAGGGTTTGCCAATGCCTATCCTGATTATGATTTGATTGCGATGCGTAGTAAAGCGTATGCCTATGTGTATCCATTTATTGAGCTTGCTTTGGGAGTATTGTTTATTGCAGGGGCGTGGCTGTTACTTGCCAACATCATTACCGTGATTATAATGAGCATCGGTGCACTAGGTGTATATTTAAAATTACGTAAAGGTGAAGAAATCATGTGCGCGTGTCTCGGTGTAGTATTTAAAATTCCGATGACATGGGTGACGTTGATAGAGGATATACTAATGGCAGTAATGGCCCTGATTATGATTATTCTGATGGTGTAGTTGTAGAAGTATCATCATTAGATGAATCCTCTTCTTTGATTGTCACTAAATCGGAGCGTTTGAAGCTCATACGCTTTACAATGTGCTCAATTACTAATGGCGAGGTAAATGTCGTGATTACACTAAGCATGGTCATCACGACAATCATTTCTTCGTTAAACACACCGAGCTCATATCCGGCGATAACCGCGGCAAGCGTCGTTGATAATTGAGGGATACTAGTGGCTCCCATCAGATTACTCTCGGCATGAGATAACCCACTGATGCGTCCACCAACCCATCCGCTGATGTATTTTCCAATAATTGATCCACCAATAATTAATCCGGCGAATAATAACAATCCAGATGTACGCCCAAACACACCTACATCAACCTGAAGACCTACGACTACAAAGAATACTGGAATAAATATTCCATAGGCGATGGTGTGAAGCTTGGCAAGTAGTGCCTTGTGTGTAATTTGTTCAGACAATACCATTCCAGCAAAGAAACCAGCGATGATGCCATGCATACCTAGTAATTCAAATATTATAACGGTTCCTAAAAGAATCGCCACAACACTATGAAGCTCAATTTCGAAACTTGGCGTTTTTGGATATGCCCAGATATATAACTTCCATAGTCGCGTAATAACCCAACGGCCGATGATGAAGGTGGCAATCGCAATTATATAAAAAAGCCATAAGGGTAACGCAGTATCTGGATCAGCCAAACGCAGTACCGCAGCCATGATAACTAGACTAGTAATGTCTTGAATTGCCGTTGAACCAATAATCCATTGGCCTATTTTCTGGTGAAGTAATTTAGTGCGTTCAAGAATTGGAATAACTACCGCGACTGACGACGACATAAGAATAGTTCCGACTAAGAGTGAAGCAAGCATTGAATAGCCAAAAGTCATTGCGATACCGAAACCAATACCAAATGGCACGAGACCATTAACAATAGCGATCGTCCACATACCACGGCCAGCACGTCCACGCATGCTCGAGAATTTTACCTCGAGACCCGCCATGAACATCAAAAATATCAGTCCGATGTCGCCTAGAAATGTTAGGGTACTGTCTACCGCGACGATACCAAATGTATGCGGACCAATAAGTATTCCTGCCAAGATTAGAGTTATAACCCAGGGTAGATGAAATTTCTTGAGGACACCGGATAATACCAATCCAGCGACCAATACTATAAAAAAAGGGATAAATCCAGTCATGCGTATAGTATAGCAGGTGTGGCATTACAAGCGAATATTTTGCAATGCTGAAAAGGTTATAGTAGTATAGACACTATGAATACTACAACCAAAACAAGTTTCGTTATCGGCACTCTTATCATCATTATTGTCGTATTGTTAATAATTGGTAACCGCCAAACAACAACCGAAATAGTATCGGAAACGGGAACAGAAATTCCATGTCTACCTAATGGTCATCAACAGGTAGCTTCGCATATTCATCCAGACCTCGTCATCTTTACTGATGGTGAACCAGAGGTAATTCCGGGGAATATAGGTATTACAGCAACGTGTATGCGTGAAGTCCATACACATGATGCAGCAGGACGTATCCACGTTGAAACTGCTGAACCAGGCGTCGTATATACATTGGCTGATTTTTATACTGTATGGGATGAGAATATTGAACGACCTGGATATAACGTGCAATTCATCAAAGACGCCGAAGAGGTATCATCAGCAGAAGAGCTTGTTCTAGAAGATGGTTCAGAAATAGTAGTGGTTTATACGTCAGTAGAATAAGAATGAAAAGATATATATGGGTGCTGGTAATGTATTACGGTGTGCTTCAGGTTCTTCATATAGCAATGAACATTGTTCTTTTATTTCGTCCAGAGTTTATGTTGTGGGCGAGCCCCATTCTAGATCTATCTGAATCTCGCTATCTATTAATATCACTATATATTGATTTTTTGGTTGCTTCTCCGCTAGGAATATTAGGAGTGGGTATGTATGTGCGCAAGCATAACAAAGCCCTCATGATTATCATCATATCCTTGTGCATAGCGCTAATAAGTGCAGGTCTCTATATTGGAATACTGCTCTATTTTGAGGCGTTTGTATTATCGGTACCTACAATAATATTTGGCTGTGCTTTTGCACCCGCATTCGTGCTTTTGATACTACTGTGCTACTATCGAAATCATGAATCATAGTGAACAAAAATATGACGTCATTGTTGTTGGTGGTGGTCCGGCGGGTATGATGGCAGCAGGCATAGCTCGTGATAATGGTAGTCGCGTGTTATTAATAGAGAAGAATCACAAGCTTGGAGAGAAACTAGCTATTACGGGTGGTGGACGTTGTAATATTACCAACGCTACGTACGACTCTCGAGAGTTTTTGAAAATTTATAATGAAAAGGCCAAGTATTTTTTCTCGACGTTTGACCAGTTTGATGTGCAGAATACGTTTGATTTTTTTGAATCACGCGGACTACCGTTGGTTGTTGAAGCGCGTAAGCGTGCCTTCCCAAAAACGCAGAAAGCCACTGATGTGCGTGATGTGATGGTTGACTACTGTACAGATCCGTTAATTACTAAATTAACGAGATGTTCTGTGCAGGGCTTTGCCAAGAGTAGGGACACGGTTACGAGCGTAATTACCAACAAAGGTACCTATACTGCAGACTCCTATATTATTGCCTGTGGCGGAGTATCACATCCCGAGACAGGATCTACCGGGGATGGTTTTACATGGATGCGTGATTTAGGTCATACTGTAGCAGACCCAACACCAAGCATTGTCCCGTTAGCTACCAAAGAAAAATGGAACCATGAACTGTCAGGAGTAAGTCTTTCATTTATGCGTATTATATTTTATGTAGAAGGGAAGCGCGCTTTCGCTGAAAAAGGAAAAATTTTGTTTACGCATTTTGGTATCTCGGGTCCGCTCATTTTAAATAGTGCTCACAAAGTCACCGATCTGCTGTATGAGGGAGAGGTAACCGCAACTATTGATTGCTATCCCGACACAGACCATGGTGCGCTAGAAAAGAAAATATTGCATATATTTGATATGTATAAAAATAAGTCATTTAAAAATGTTGTTGCGGAAATTGTACCAGAAGGTATGAAAGATATATTTGATCATTTTGATGGTGTACCACAACCTGATGACAAGGTGCACAGTATCACCAAAGAAGAGCGTAAGCGTATGGTGCAGTTACTCAAAGCATTGCCGCTAACGATTACCGATCTTATGGGTATGGATCGTGCCGTAATTGCTGATGGAGGAGTCGCCTTAGATGAAATTGATACAAAAACTATGCGTTCAAAAAAATATGATAATTTATATATTATCGGTGACATGCTCCATATTAATCGTCCTTCTGGCGGATATTCTTTGCAATTATGTTGGACGACAGGGTATGTTGCAGGATTATTGCAGTAGTTTCTATGCTACAATCTCACTATGAAACAAAAAACTATCATTCCATTTCGTGGATTTGGAACACCTACGTCGTTGGTGTTGCATGGGCGTATCGTATATGGAAGTCCACAAGGATTGCACTCGGCTGGGTCAGGTATTTTCTCGAACATATTTGCTATGTGGAGACGATATAGCGCGCGACCTGTTGTGGGTGATGAGGTAACGATTACACTTGATGGGCAAACTATATCTGCGACTACGGATGAATATGGTGTATTTAGTACCACATTACATATGGATACGTGCTCTATATCTAATTCTGGATGGCATACAGCATTATATACGATTACTGGTACGACAGCGAAAGGAGATCTCTATGTTGACTGTGTACCTGATGAATACGGAATTATTTCTGATGTTGATGATACGATTTTAATTTCTCGAGCATCTAATATTGTTGCAACGGTGTGGACCCTGATAACGGGAAGCGCCCAGACACGTCATTTGTTCCCTCGTACAGCAGAGTTGTTTAATAGATTGCAAAAAGGCTCATCTGGTTCTTCAAATAATCCTTTCTTTTATATATCAAGCAGTCACTGGCAACTATATGATTTTCTTTTTGAGCTATTTACTATTCACAATTTACCGAAAGGAGTATTTCTGCTTAAACGAGTGAGAAGCCTCTGGGGTGCATTTCTCCATAGAAAAGATCATGAGCACAAATATCTATCTATATGTAGAGTCCTCGACTCCACGGGCAATCTTCCTGTAGTATTATTTGGCGATACTGCACAAATGGATGCAGCGCTGTATGTTCGTATTGTAAAAAATTATCCTTCGCGTATACGTGGTGTGTATCTGAGGGACGTAGTTGAAAAATATTCAAAACCTGTGCGCCAAGCATTGGATAAGGTAGATACTATTGGTATACCGTTTATTATTGCTTCAACTACAGCTGGAATTATCACACACGCAGAGAAAACTGGACTTATTCAGCCTGTTTCAAACGAGAACGAATAACCCTAATATCTTGAGATATTTGATCTTGTAGCTCTTCAGTAGTATCAAAATCGTGCCATTCTCGGACTTTTTCAACTAAGCATATGGTAATAGCAGTTTCGTATATATCTTCTTCCCAGTCTAAAATATGTGCTTCAATACGCACTCCGTCATTAAAAGGTCGTGCCACAACTGCTGTTGGTAATTGTATGTCTGTACCATGGAGGTTAGTATGCCCAGCATAAATACCCGTAGCTATATCATGCGAGTCAGTATCGAGGTTTGCGGTAGGGTAGCCTATTCGACGACCTTCACCAGCACCGTGTACTACAGTTCCTTGTATACATTTCATAATAGATACAGTGTAGCATACATAAGGTATGAGAAATTTTTCTTGCCGTATGCTATGATACGTTTTATGGAGAGAAGTACTAAAAAGATACTCGTATTTGGCGTTTTCGACGGACTGCATGATGGGCACCGTGCTTTTTTACGCCAGGCGCAGAAATTAGGAGAATTGATCGTAGTCGTAGCTCAGGATGCTACTGTAGAGTCTATAAAGCATCGACGCCCAGAGTACTCATTAGGTCATCGCATTGCCGAGGTAAAAGACGCAGGGTATGCAGATATTATCGTAGCAGGGGATTTAATACAACATAGCTGGAATGCAATCAAGCGATATGAACCAGATATTGTTGCCATTGGGTATGATCAAAAAGATTTACGTGATGCATTAATGGTACACCACGATGACTCATCTCATGAGTATGAAATCATTGAGCTTGATCCATATAATCCAGAATCACAACACTCCTCAATTATTAGGAAAAAGAAAGAAGAAACTGATAAAGGTCAACATGCACAGTTATTTGAACAGCGCATGAAACAAAAACGTAAGCGATTCGATAAAGGTGAATACGTGGCAGATTTTGTGTACGGGGCTAATGATGGAATTATCACTACGTTTGCTGTGGTGACGGGTGCCGTAGGAGCGTCACTTTCGCCAGGAATTGTAGTGATATTAGGTATTGCTAACTTGCTGGCTGATGGATTCTCTATGGGTGCGTCTGCTTTTCTATCTATGATGTCAGAACGTAATTTCCATAAAACACTCAAAGATGAACAGCAACATGATACGGAAAATAACCCAGATATCGCAAAAGAAGAGGTACGGCACGTTCTACGTCAGTGGGATGCACCAACAGGTGTGATTGAACCGATGACACTGTCAATCACTCGTAGTAAACGTCGTTGGATAGACTTTGTATTGCGTGAAGAATACGGCATTACTCCAGAAGATACGAGCAATCCAGGTCGACATAGCTTGGCAACATTTGTAGCTTTTGTTATTGCTGGTACGCTACCTATCGTACCGTATATTTTTGGTATTGCAGCACATCGTCAGTTCTTGGTATCAATTATTGCTACAGCATGTGCACTATTTATTGCTGGAGCCGCACAGTCCTTGTTGACGACCAAAAAATGGTGGTGGAAGACAGGTCTGCAGATGCTCGTAGTCGGTGGAGTAGCAGCAGGTATTTCATACGGACTTGGTTTCTTGGTGAGAAGCGTGTTTGGGGTAGTGGTGTAGAAGAAGAGCCTGTTTTACATAGTGGATAGCACATTCAAACATGGAATTTGACACAAAATATTAAATATTGCATAGTATTGACATATATTGACAATATGCTATAATGGACTCAGTCCTGAGAAATCAGGCCTTTTTTATTGAAGTATATTTTGTGCTGATATCCAGCAAAATATACGCAGAATTGGATATCTATTATGTCTATACAAACAAACAAAGCATTTATGCGACCCGCTATCCTTGCGCTTGGTACCATGCTTACCCTTATAATCGGAGGAGTAGGTATAACCACGCAAGCCTTAGCACCAGAAAGTAATGTTATTACTCGTATGCAGCATACTGATACCGAACAGGTTGATGTTATTGATGAAACTGGTATCGTTGATGGGCTTACCCAGAAACAACGTATTGCCAAAGTTCGTGAATATTTTGCATCATACGACATGCCTGCAGCTAATCATGCTGAAGCATTTGTAACCTATGCTGATACATACGACATTGATTGGACTCTTGTTCCAGCTATCGCATTCCTAGAATCAACGGGCTTCAAGAATTCATGTACAACTGCATCATATAGTGGACTAGGATGGGGATCATGTAAGATTAACTTCTCAAGCTATGATGAATCAATCCGTATTGTGTCTATGAACCTGGGTGGTCACAACCCAAATACTGAACATTATTATGAAGGCAAAACACCGAAAGAAATTCTTCATTCATATAATCCAAAATATGTACAAGGAATTTCAACGAACTATCACGGAAATGCATTAGCGATTATGGATGAAATTAAAGTACATCCAGCATCAGCTACACAACTTGCGTATTCTAAATAGTAATTCATAAAAAAACCGCTTTGGCGGTTTTTTTGTTATACTATGTCCATATATATTTATGGATACTTCGTATAAAAAATTAATAAAAAAAGGCTGGGTATCAGACAATCTATTACTTGTTGATAAACCAGAAGGTATTACATCGTTCGATATTATTCGACGATTGCGGAAGATTCTTAATATTAAAAAAATGGGACATGCGGGAACATTAGACCCGATGGCAACAGGACTAATGATTATTGGTATAGAGAAACCTGGCACAAAACAATTAGCAACCCTACTTAAGAAATCAAAAGTATACCGCGCTGAGATTCTACTTGGTCGTTCTACTGATACAGGTGACCGAGAGGGAAACATAATAGAAGAGAAACAGGTTGATGATGTAGTCGAGCGCGATGTAGAAGATGCTATTGCAAAAATTGTAGGTACGCATACATATGCTGTGCCCTTGTATTCCGCAATAAAAGTAGATGGCAAACCGCTGTATTGGTATGCGCATAATGACACAGAGCCGCCGCGTATCCCTGAAAAGGACATGACCGTGCATGCTGCTAGTATGCTTGATTACTATGATCGTAATGATGGTACGGCAATGATTACGGTGCGTTTTGATGTTGGAAGCGGTGCTTATATTCGTACATTAGCTGAGAAAATAGGTCAGACGTTAGGGTATCCTGCATCGCTTCACTCGCTACGGCGGACTAGTATTGATGAATGGTCAGTTGAAGATGCAGTTAGTTTGGATGAGGTAGAGAAGGTTATATAAATGCTGTTGTCATTCTCGCTCGCCTGCCAGAAAAGGCTGGGGTCATGGTACGCTAGATCATTGTCATCCTCGGACTCCGACCTGTCTGCGTGCGTTGCCCGCACAGGCAGGCAAAAACGGAATGGAAAAAGGGCGCCGCTTATACCTCACATGAGTGATGGCTTTCATACGCACTCACTATTTTTTGTAACTCCTCCGAGTGGTCGTCACACAGACAAAAAATTCATAGCATCTCTGCTATGAATATTCGCTTATATGAATCATTACCCTCATAGTCGGTATGGGCGGGAAACGCAGCTAGCGCTGCGTTGTTTTATACTTCTTAATTCTTACCCTAAACCCAAAACCCAACATATGTTATAATATAGGTATTAATACTTATAATGAAATGCCATAAGGGCAGGGAGTTATATGTTTAAAATATGAATAATAATATAAAGGCTACCAACATTGAATTGACTGACGCTATTCGTGATTATCTGACAGAGAAATTGCAGGCACTTGATAAATATATAGACTTAAAGGGAACACAAGTTTTCATTTATACAGAGCTTGAAAAAACACGCCCAGATCAACATAACGGTGATGATTTGTATCGTGCTGAAATAACCGTAGATAATGCAGGAGATATTCATTATGCAGATACAGCAACACATGATTTGTACGCAGCAATTGATTTATTACAAGATGAGATTACACGCAAAATACGTCGATCTCAAAATAAAAAACGTGACCTTTTTCGTCGAGGAATGGGTAAGATTAAAAAACTAATGCGTTTCGGTAAATAACATGACTAAAACAACAATTATCCAAATGAGCAGTGTGGCAATATTAATAGGTATAATCATTGCGATTATTCTTATTTCTCCAAACAAAACAACACAACCAGATGAACAGCCATATGAGCAGTCGAATGTCGCCGTGGCGCTGGATGATACACAAGCAGAAACATCAGAGCCTATGGCGGGAACACCGTCTCCATCAAATGAAACTATTAATGATAATACACAACAAACTATGGAACAAAAACAATCACAACAAGCAATCATTACAACGAACAAGGGCGTTATCACACTTGACCTGTATAGCGAGCTGGCTCCGAAAACAGTTGAGAATTTTAAAACACTCGCCAGCGAAGGATTTTACGACGGAACACGATTTCACCGTATTATTGAGGGATTTATGATTCAAGGAGGAGACCCATTATCAAAAGATACTGATGCAAAAAACGCGTGGGGTACCGGAGGACCTGATTACCGATTCGAAGATGAAATTCACGAGCAGAATATAAACTCTGTTGGGACTATAGCTATGGCTAATGCTGGACCTCATACTAATGGGTCTCAATTCTTCATCAACGTTGCTGATAACAATTTCTTAGATACAAAACACACGGTATTTGGAGAAGTAGTTGACGATATGGATGTCATTCGGTCTATTGAGGCTGTGGATACTGACGAGCGTGACCGGCCCGTCGAAGATGTTATAATAGAGAGTATACAAGTAACTAATCAATAATTGCATTATGTCAAAAATAGTTATCACACCAGAAATGTTAGAAGCGGCTCGTCGAAAGCGCGAGCAAGATACACAGCTTGAGCAAAGCTTGGATATTCAAGATCCTGGGCAACAAAACATTTGTATTGGGTGTGAATAATCTATTCTCCTAATAAAAAAACCGCGAGAGCGGTTTTTTTATATTGAACTTTTCAGCTTTAATATATCCTCCTCTGTTTTTTTAAGAATACGTTCTTTAAATGATCGGAATTTCATAAGATACTCTGACTCTGTTATATCTCCTGAGTCTAATGCTTCATCGAGCTTCTTTTGAACTTCGGATATAGAGGACCTTGCTTTAGATGTTATTGTATCGACAGCTAAATGGGTCTCCTCAATTTTGGGTCTAATAGCTAAAATTACATCAGCATATTCATCAATAATTTTTTTTAATTCATTGTCGACATTATTCATATAGAAATTAGATTATATTGCTAAAAGCTTTCGAATACCTATCTTCGATAATTTACCACTTAGGTGTAGGCTATTTGCTGAGAGTTTTCCTGTTGAGTGAAAAATTCCATCCTTTTTGAAGAATAGTTTAAAAGAATCAGACATATAGCTACCAGCTGTGTATTTTTTACTATACAGGGTCTTGAGAGCATTGCCGAGAAGCTCAGTAGGTGCCTTAATAAAGGAAAGAGTCAGGACTCTTTTTGCATTAATATTAAAATCATCTAGAATTTCATTAAGTTCACGAATTTCCTCTCTCATAGCATCTTGAAAGTCTGGGCTTGTCTCACGTAGTTGGCGTTCGCGTTTAAAATCTTCGAAGAATTGCATACCATATAGTATATCACAAAGTTATGCTTGTTTACTATACGGTTGCTCCTTTTTACCCTCGGGAATTATTTTTTCAATAATAAATTTTCCATACCCCAGGGCACCTTTTCTGGCTTCGCCATTCACCTTGTTATCAAATCGTGCTTGAGTTATTTTGACACGTTTACCATTTTCATCAAAATAGAATATTCCGGGCCATCCATAATATGCGCGGTACTTTCTCCATTTCTCCTCATCCGAATCGGTTAATTGTATTTCACCATCAGATTTTTTAATAAGACCACAAGTAGTAACTTCGTCTGTATTCTGTGGTTGCGACGTAATCTCATCATTAATATATTTTGGAAGTGTATCAACCAACAATTGTGCACCAATGGTATTTAATCGGTTACGTAATTCAGGTGTTGTCTCACTATCATTAATTACCACTTCTTCTGTGGCAAGAACGTCTCCAGCATCCAATTCATATACCATGCGTTGAACGCATACCCCTGTTTTTTCATCACCTGCCAATAGCGCCGCCTCCACTGGACTTGCTCCGCGCCATCGAGGAAGTAGGGAATAGTGAATATTTAACGTATCGTATTTAGGGGTCGTTATTACTGATCGAGGAATTATTTTTCCATATGCTACAACCAATGAGATATCTATATTGTGATCCTCAAAAACCTCTTCGAAACCTCTCAATTTTTCAGGTTGCACGACTGGAATACTATGTTCCGTACCCCATGTTTTTACTGGTGGTTCGGTCAATATTTGTTTCCGTCCAACAGAGCGGTCGGGTGCAGTAACAATTAACACAGGTGTATATCCTGCGCTAGATAATGCTTCGAGTATAGGTATGCATAATTGTGGTGTGCCGAAAAATGCAATTCTCATAGTCAGTTTGATGAATTATTATTACGATTAATATCCTCAACATCCGCCTCATGAACATCTTTTGCATGGTCATCAAATAAAATACTATCTAAATGATCAATCTCATGTTGAAATATTTGTGCAAGCAATCCAGACCCACCTAACGTAAATTGCTCTCCATGTTCATTATATGCAGATACTGTTGCTTGTTTATGTCGATATGTTTTTCCATAGAGTCCTCTAACGGACAAACAGCCCTCGTCCATCCATTCTTTTTTCTTTGACGATTTAATAATAGTAGGGTTTATGTATACCAGTGGCTGATCCGTGTACTTCTTGAATGCCTTTGGTGATATAACAAAAATACGTTTTGAAAGAGCTATTTGAGGCGCAGCCAAAGCTACACCATCAGATTGCGTAGAGAGGGCTTCTTGCATCGAAAGTATATCTTCCTGAATCTCATCAGAGGTAATAGATTCAATAGGGACTTCTGCGGCTTGTGTGCGCAAAACATCATTACCTTTTTGTACGATAGGTCGAGCCATAGAATTATTTCAATTTCTTGATGTATGCACACAAGTCTTCAACCTTTACGCTTTTCTGTGAGCGGGTTTTCATGTTGCGAACTATGGCGGTTCCTTCCAGTGCTTCTTTTTGTCCGAATATAACAACGTAGGGAAGTCCGAGTTTTTCTGCTTGTGCTAATTGACTACCAATATTTTGTTTTGAAATTGCTTGTTCTACAGGGATACGAGCTTTGCGTAACATTTCCAGAACGTTCAAGCTTTTCAGTCGTGCATCAAATCCTAATTGAATAAAGTATATTTTTGGTTTACGTACATTACGCGGTGTTAAGCCTTTCCACCATGATGATTCAATAATACGCTCAACGCCGATACCTACACCAACACCGGGGATATCTTTTTTATGTCCCATGGCTTTGGCTAGATAGTCATATCGTCCACCGCCCGTAATGGTAAGCATTTTTGTATCACCGTCAGGTGTCTCTACTTCTTCCATAATTTCAAATACGGTGTGCGCGTAATAATCCATGCCACGCACGAGAGATTTGTTAATACGATAAGGAATTTCACATTCATCTAAATATTCCAATACACGTTTAAAATGTTTCTTAGCGTCATTTGTTAGGTGGCTAATAGCATCGGGTGCATCCTCATTCACCGCAATAGTTTTAGCTTCTTTCGAATCTAAAATGCGCAATGGGTTATCTGTTATTCGGTCACGATCCATAGCTGCTAGGTCATTAATGTGTTTTCGATAGTAAGCCTTTAGAGTCTTCTCGTATTCTTTACGAGACTCTTTATCACCAATGCTGTTAATATCAACAATTAAATTTTTAGCACCTGCCTCGTGAAGAAGCGTCATTGTAGTTTTAATAATCAACGCATCGGCAATAGGGCGGTCATTACCAATAATTTCAAGTCCGAATTGATAGTGTTGACGATAGCGACCCTTTTGGGGTTTATCGTGGCGCACCATTGGGCTCATATAATAGAGCATTACTGGTTGAGGCTTTGCGCGCATACCGTGTTCAATGTAGGCACGCATAACAGCAGCTGTTCCCTCAGGTCGTAGGGCAAGTTTGTCGCCTCCTTTGGTACTAAGTGTATACATTTCTTTATTCACTATATCGGAACCGTCTCCTGATGTTTTCGCAAATATCTCTTCGTGTTCAACAATAGGAGTTTCGATAGGTTCAAATCCGTAATACATGGCAATCTCCTGAGCTTTTTCAAAGAAACCTTGCATGTGGTAATACGTCTCACCCATAATATCACGCATACCTCGAGGTGCTTGTAAAATATCTTTTGTACTTTTTTGTTTTGATTTTTTTGCTGCAGCCATATTATTCGTTTTCAGCTAGTTTATAATCTCCAGGTAGAATACCGATTTCACGCGTAGGAAGCAAGCGAATTGCTGGTCGCCCTACAATATTTTCAGCAGGTAATGGTCCCCATGATCGAGAATCAGAGCTTGCATTTCTATTGTCACCTAATACAAAATATTCGTCTTCATCCAAACTTACATCGAAATTAGTTGTAGGTGCATCTCCTATATAGGGTTCTATCCAGCTGACTCCATCGGGGTTTGCTTCATTATATACAGTGATCGTATCATTATCGAAAGAGATGCGTTCTCCAGGTAGTCCAACAATGCGTTTTATATAAAATGTGCTTGTATTTGTAGGTGGACGAAGAATAATCACGTCTCCACGTTGCGGGTCGTGAAATCGGTATGAAATTTCATCTACGATTAAATAGTCCCCATTTTCAAAAGTTGGATGCATGGACGCACCAGAAACAACAAATGGCTGAGCTACAAATAGACGAATCGGTATTACGATGATCAGTGCAATGAGCGTAAATTTAAGGAGCTCCCAAAAATCACTTTTGGTGCTTTCTTTCTCTTTTTCTATTCTCTCGTCAGGTGTATGTTGTTCATCATTCATAACGTCATTATAGAGGAAAGGGGGAGGGAGTGCAATTGCAAGATAATTTAGGTAAATAAAATCGCAGTGCCTATTTTGGCACTGCGCAACTTAGACTACTTGTCTCGGTTATTTATCTATAACGATATTACATTATAAGACTTCAATTCAGGTGTCATTTCATTAAAAGAAATAATCGAAATAAGTTCTTTCTGGTTAGGTTTAATTTCTTTAAAAGCATTATTGACTTTATAGTAACCTAACACACCTGTCTTTTCTCTTCCTGATTTGTACCATCCGCTTATTGCAAATCCGGATGCATGGATTAGTCTATGCAAAAAATCATTGCTAACTACAACTGGTTGATCGTCTACCAGAATCTGATAGATAAAATGTCTCTCATAGAAAGCCATTTGTTCTACCTCTGCCAGTGTAAGTTCTTCTTCGCCTTGCTCTAGAATTTCACCCAAGTTTTGGTCAAAGGTGACAATAAACTTCACTTTTCGATTGTTTAATTCAAATGTTCCAGAATACTTTTCTCCGAACTTTTCTTGCTTTAAAATTACTTCCGCTGTGTACATAAATTTATTCACACAAAAATACCCCGCCTCGTAAGAGCGGGGATGGAGTGAGTTCCTGTATCTTGTTCGCTCCATCATGCTAAGATGATGGTATGAACAAGCCACAGAAATATCAAAGAGACAATCATTGCGTATACCTCTGTGATTACCACATAGTCCTTCCGACCAAATACCGACATACCGTGATCACCACAGAACTCTGGAGTTACCTCTATGGGAAACTCCTTGAAATCACCACCTACTATCCTAAGCTCTACCTCAAAGAGGCGAATCATGACAAAGACCATATACACCTCCTCATATCCATTCCACCACAAATGTCTATTGGCTCAGTAATTCGCCTCGTTAAAACCAACACAGCAAGACAAATCAAATCAAAGTTTCCCATACTTAAAAAACACTACTGCGGTACTGACAGTCTTTGGTCGGAAGGCTACTTTGTTTCAACAGTTGGTGTTACCACAGAGACTATTAAGCGTTATATTGCAAACCAAGGCGAACTAGATACAGGTCAAACAGCAACGCTGTTTGACTAAAAGCAACCAGAGGTTGCGTGAATACCCCGAGCGTGAGCTCGTGGGTTTTTTATTTTCCTTCTCGTCCAGCGAGCTGTTATGCATTCTTTAAGCGAAGTGGTGGAGATGGGGGTTATCGCTGAGAGGCGAGGAAGCTCTTGCACTCATAAAGCAGTTACCTAATACAGAAGTTGATTATTTCATATATGATAGAAGAAATTTCGATTCGCACTCCCTTGTTAATGGCGATTGGATATTGGTACCTAATCGAGGTTATGTGATTATGGTGGTAAGGGTTACCAGAATACTGCACTTTTTGATTTCTTACAAAAAAATAAGAATCATCTGGAGAAAGTCTTAGTAAAAAACCACTAGTGAAAAATTAGTGGTTTTTGTTTTATTAGAGTCACGAGTTATGTGTTAAACCTATAGAGCAAATATAAAAGCTCTTAATTCAAACGAGAGCTTTTACAATTAATTTGACATACTTAGTTTAGGGGGGGCAAATAAAAAAAGGCCAACTGACATAGTCGGCCTTCATAACATTAAGAATTAATCAATAGCTACTCTAATTCTTCGCAAGTATTAGCATCTGTATCAATTACTACGCCTTCTGCATAGCTAGCGCTGTTCGATCGGAATCCTAAAACTCTTGGAAAATCTCTTACGTACTCAAGATGAGATACGATGATTAGATATTCTCCTCCAAAGGATTCAATTTCTTGCTTTAACCAGTTAAAGTCATGAGGGTGATCCACGTCACTCCAAAGATCATCTTTCACAGTAATTTCTGCAAGTTGAAGCTCCGGTTTCATTTGTTGAGCAGTCTCGTGCGCTCTGTTTGCTGATGAGGACCAAATCTGGATTGGACATTTAGCAGAATCCGAAATGATTGAGTTAATTAATTCACCTAACTCTTTAGCTTGGTTTTTTCCATAATCTGAAAGTGAAGGGTCAGGCCCGCCACCGTCATACTCTGCATGTCGTACTAAAAATATTTTAGCCATGATTGTTGATTTTTGTGCAAGGTTTCTGACAACCAGTGCATTGAAAAGAGAGACAGAGGTCAGATGTCGTTTGAAGAGTTTATATCATATCAAAATCTATATGTCAATTCTGTGGAGATGGGGGGTCGGTCAGGATTCACTATTTTTATACTCACTGCGTTCATTAAAGATATATGCTCACGACCCTGCCTCGGTCATCAATTTTCTAAGAAAATTGGCTTCGCGACCTCCGGCTTTCGATATCCTCCCCATCTCTCACTTGCACAAAACAAAAAAGACCTCTCGGTCCTTTTTGCGTGCTCGTGGAGATGGGGGGAATCGAACCCCCGTGCAAGTGAGCACTGTAACCACTTCTACGTGTGTAGTTTATTTTTTATCTGTGCAAACAGATTTAAACGATATATCTCATGAATAAACAAAACAATATAACGTCGATTTCGATTTATTTAGACTAGTGTTTCGAAAAGCGACACTGGTCGATCTCGTTGGTATGGCGCTTGGGTGTTCCTACGAGCCCAGAACATCAAACGGCATTCGGATATATTTACGCGAATGCTGGTGCAAGCATACCGTTAAAGTATGGACTTGCGATTTTCTTTGCTTTTGCACGTAAAGAAAGGTGCAGCCTATTTACGAGTTACTGCAGCTCGACACGCATAATCACAATGGGGTTCACTTGTCGATGCCGTGCATCCCCCTGGAATATTCATACAGTGATAAATACTCGAGGTGGTGTACGATATCGTTGTCATTCTCGGACGGAGCGGAGCGTAGATCCGGGAATCTAGTATGCATTCTCTGGATAGTCGGGTCAAGTCCGAGTATGACAGTTGTATATGATGACGAATGACTAGCGGACTTCTTTCATGATACGTCGCATATCGCGATCAGCATCACGTTTTTTAATTGTTTCGCGCTTGTCGTGCTTCTTCTTACCACGAACAAGAGCAATCTGAAGTTTAATAGTATTGCCCTTATTATACATTGAAATAGGTATTATTGTCAAACCTTGTTCATTTAGTGTGGCATGAAGCTTTACAATTTCATGTTTATGCAATAACAGCTTGCGCCTGCGGTAGGGGTCAAAACTATCAGGAGTATTTGCTGGTTGATAGGCAGGAATATGAGCCTTTATGAGAAAAACCTCATCTCCGTCAGTAGTTATATAGGCTTCTTTGAGTGATCCGTGATTTTTTTTGATAGATTTAACCTCATACCCGTGCAACACAATACCTGCCTCATAGCGATCGAGGATTTCATAATTAAATGTTGCGTGCTTGTTTTTTAGATAGGTCGTCATAGGGTGAGTATAGCATGTCACAAGATATTGGAAATAGTTTGACATAACCAATATAGGTATGTGTTCCATGATTTCTAATAGAGTATATATTGAATACTCGCCTCCTTCGTCGGCACCTCCCCTATATAGGGGAGGATAACGATGCGGCGCTCGCGCCGCATCGTCCTTTTAGCATATGGCTTTTGACTTTCGGCCTATAATCCATTTGCCAAAACAAACTATGTCGTTATAATAGGTGCATGTTCAATTTACCTGATTTTAATTCGAAAAAAGAGAAAAAAGATATGAATACAGAAGAGAAGAAGTCACCAAAGAAAAAGGGTCCTAAAAAACCTAATAATTTTTGGCAAAATTTATTATCGGTCGTGATGATACTTGTAGCCCTTTCGATTGCGTACTCGTTGTTATTTGAGGATGGATTGTTTGATAAGGTGGAGGAAGCATCCTTATCAGAAGTTGCTCAGTATATCCAAGATGAAGCATTAGAGAGTGTTACGGTACGTGGTGACAAATTGGAGCTTGTTCTTGCTGATGGAGAGACTGAGCTTGAATCTAAAAAAGAAGCAGAAGCATCATTTTCTGAAACTATGACCAATTATGGTGTCACGCAGGAGCAATTGCGCTCTGTATCTATTGATATAAAAAATGAAAGTGGTTTTGGTTATTGGATAATGAATTTACTGCCTATTGCGCTCCCCATATTGTTTATACTTCTATTTTTCTGGTTTATCTCAGGGCAAATGAAGGGTTCAGGAATGAAGGCATTCAGTTTCGGTCAATCAAAAGCACGCATGACCGATCCAGAGAAACAAAAAATAACCTTTGATCATGTTGCTGGAAATGAGCAAGCCAAAGAAGAATTACGTGAAGTTGTTGATTTTCTGAAGCATCCTAAAAAATTCCTTGATATTGGGGCAGAAATTCCCAAAGGTGTATTATTGATGGGAAGCCCAGGTACAGGTAAAACATTGCTTGCACGAGCGGTTGCAGGTGAGGCAAAGGTGCCGTTCTTTCATCTTTCAGGTTCAGAATTTGTCGAGATGTTTGTAGGTGTTGGTGCTAGTCGTGTACGTGATTTGTTTGAAATGGCAAAGAAAAGCTCTCCTGCAATTATATTTATTGATGAGATTGATGCCGTTGGACGTAGTCGTGGTGTTGGAGTAGGTGGTGGAAATGATGAACGTGAACAAACATTGAATCAAATCTTGGTAGAAATGGATGGTTTTGATCCGAATGAAAAATTGATTGTTATGGCAGCAACAAACCGCGGTGACGTGTTGGACCCTGCGCTATTGCGACCCGGACGATTTGATCGACGTGTTATGTTGGACATGCCAGATCGCAAAGACCGTCATGCTATTCTAAAAATTCATGCAAAGAAAAAACCTCTGCATGACGATGTTGATTTATCAGTTGCCGCAGAGCGAACCCCAGGGTTCTCTGGGGCAGACTTGCAATCATTGATGAATGAGGCAGCAATTCTAGCTGCCCGCGAAGAGCGTAAGGTAATTAGCCAATGGGATGTAATTCGGTCAATTGAAAAAGTCATGATAGGTCCAGAGCGTAAAAGTCACTTACATACCGAAACAGAGCGAAAGATTGTTGCATATCACGAAGCAGGGCACGCTATAGTGGCTTCTGTGCTACCTAATGCTGATCCTGTACACAAAGTATCCATTGTCGCACGCGGTCGCGCAGGAGGCTATACATTGAAGCTACCTCTGGAAGAGCGCAAGCTAACTAATCGTGCTCAATATCGTGATGACATTGCAATGAGCATGGGAGGATACGCAGCAGAGAAACTTATCTTTGATGATGTTACGACAGGTCCGTCTAACGACCTCCAGGTGTCTACAAAATTGGCACGCAATATGGTAACGCGATGGGGTATGAGTGATGAGATTGGACCTATCGCTCTGGAAAGCGACAGTAGTGAAACTATGTTTGGACAAGGCACGGATCGTCGTGAACATAGCGAACGTATTGAAGCACTCATCGATGATGAAGTGTCACGCATTATGCGCGAGGGGATGGAGACTGCAAGGAAAACGTTAAATGAACACAAAGATGCACTCGTCGCGGTTGCTGATGCATTACTCGACCAAGAAACGCTCGAACAAGATGACTACGACACTATTATTAAAAAATACGGTATTACGCCAAAGAAGCAAGAAGAGAGTAAAAAGAAAAAGTCTTAATTTAGCAAACAAAAAAACACCGTTAGGTGTTTTTTTGTTTGCATAATTCTCTAAATTAATAGAAGATGTGCGCCCACTTGGACTTGAACCAAGG
>Ga0136558_1000231_pt1 | contig 33670 bp, 38 predicted proteins | sample AntRauTorckE6833_FD_101391 | JGI IMG/M metagenome (GOLD analysis project Ga0136558, IMG submission 101391) | Saline lake microbial communities from Rauer Islands, Antarctica - Metagenome Torckler E6 #833 | ecosystem: Environmental > Aquatic > Non-marine Saline and Alkaline > Saline | place...
AAGAATTACAATATTCTATTATTTCAATATTAATACCATGTTTAAATGAAGAAAACTAATTAGATTGATAATCATCGACGTCGGAATCTGATTCGACAATTTGACAATCATTAATAATTTCGTTTAGTTTTATTTGGATTAATGTCCAATTAGTTTTTATAACATTATTTTTTACTTTTATATCTATAAGTCTTAAACATATTCTAACTGCTAAATCTTTCTTTATTATTGTATCCAATCCGAAATTATCCATTTTTACTTCTACGGTATTTCGGTCATATATTTTAATCATTTCGGGAAAAACATTAATAGATATTGTTCCAGTATCATTAAGTTTTTTTAACTTTACAGTTGGTTTAAGTATATCTTCAATACCTTCATATGAAATTTTTTTTTTGAAAAACTCTGAATTATTTTTATGAATCCATTTACATAATTCTTTATCAATTTCTGCAAAAACATTATATATTTGTATATTTTTCTTTGGTAAAACAAATTTTAATACAGGAGTATCATCTTCTAAATTTAAATTATTTTTTACGACTAATTTCGGAGTGCTTAAAAGTAAATCATTTTCATTATAATAAACTTTAATAGTATTATCTTCGGTTTTTTCAAAAGATAAATTACTAGGATCAAAGTCTTTATAATACATATTTATTTTTACTTTAAAAAAAAATAATTACAAGAAAACGCATCAATTAAAATTGTTGTTGGTGTGGTTGAATATTTTTGAAATAGTTTTCCGTAACTATTGCTGCTGCAGTTCTAATATCACCCATAAATCCTACACCTTTACCTTGTCCAAGATTTGATGCAAATACACCACTTCTTTTACAACTTTCTCTATCATCTAATAATTTTTTATAACATTTAGAGATTTCCATTAATTCAGGTTTATTTTTATTATCAGTTTGTTTCATAAGAGCTAAAAATCTTTCTCTTAATTGCGGTTGAAGAACTTCAATGTTTGAATTCATATAATCTTCAACTTTCATACCGAATTTTTTAATACAACCTTCACAAGAATCAACTGCAGTTGGTAATGTCTTAAGAACACCTAATAGTAATTGTATTTTCTTTTCTCGAGAATTTTCATCATTTGAAAATCTATATTTTCTATAATCAGAAAGAAGATTTCCTAGATTTTTCATATCAGATTCTAATGGTGATGCATTTCCATTACTCGACATTAATGTATTTAATTCTTGATCCGTTTCTTTATTTACTATATCACCAATACTTGCATACCCTTCCTGTGCAAATCGTAGCTGATTTGCTAACTCAACACTAATAATTTTATATAATTTCGTAGAAAGATCTAAATCTTTTTGAACTTTATCTTGATTCATAGATCTTTCGAGACTAATAACATTAGAACTAAATGTTTTATCTAATTTTATTTTTTGTGTCTTTAATACTTCAATTTCTTTTTTTAATTTTTCTTTAATAACACCGGGTCTATCTGATAAATTTCTATTTATTTTATCACTAACTAAGTATAAATCATCACAAATATCAGCAATATTTCTTTTTCCTTGTGTTGGATCTAAAGGATTTCTTAATACAGAAATTCTTGCTCCATAATATTCATTAAAATGTTTTGCCATTTCATGTATTGCAGAACTTGAATCTTTACTAGATTTACCATCAATCATACAAACATTTTCAACACTTGGTATTGTTTTTTTCCTAATCGTTTGACATAATTGCTCATTACTTAATGACCTACCATTTGATCCAACAGTTTGAATATTAAAACCCAAAGCATTTAAATCATTTACAAGAAGTTTAATATTAAAGTTTTTTAATTGAGGAGACATTTTATCATCTCTTAAACAAACTTCTCTTAGTCTATTCCTTGTTACTTCAGCAGATAATTTTGGTTGGCTTAATTGTTGTCCCATAATTTCAGAATATAGTATATTGTAATAAAAAAAAAGAATCATTTTCTTTTTTTAAAAATTTGCTCCAGTTAAACTAATGAATATTAATCCCCAGATTATAGCAGTTGGTATAGCTATTGTCATTCTTATATTAACTCTTTTAACATAATCATCTGGACACATATCATTAATTGCTAATGTTCTATCAAAATTACATCTATCTGATGAATATATTGAACAGTATTTTGATACTTTAGAGCAATCTGGATGACCTTTATTACATCTATATTCACTATTATCTACTTCATCTAAACACTTTTCATCATTATTATCAATCAATACTAATATAAAAAGTACTACTAAAATAATAGAAGTAATTATAAATAATCCTCCTATTATAGCTTCAACATCAATCATTTATATATATATAAGAGTTATTTAAATTATATAATAATTGCAACTACACATACAATTATAATTATAGTTCTTCTTTTAACATAATCATCTGGACACATATCATTCACTACATGTTCAGTATCAAAATAACATTTATCTTCATATTTTGAAACATTTGAACAATCTGGATAACCTTTTTATATTTATTTTGTTATCATTATCAATAAAAGACAATACAATTACTATAATCATAACAATTATTGAAATTACAAATAATCCTCATATTACATAACCATTTATATAATTAATCACAATAAAAAATTGTGTGTTAAAAGTTATTTAATTAAATGATGGTAGTGTTATACCACCACCACCTGAAGATAATCCTGCTATTAGTAATATTAATCCTGTAATAAATCCAATTAATAAAGCTATTGAACTTATTATTAATCTTGTAGTTCTTCTTTTAACATAATCATCTGGACACATATCATTAACTGCATGTTTAATATCAAAATCACATTCATCTTCATCTGTTGAACAATATTTTGAAACATTTGAACAATCTGGATAACCTTTTCTACATTTAGATTGACTATCACTAACATTCTTCAAACATTTATCATTATCAATAAAAGACAATACAATTACTGTACATAAAACAACTACAGCAACTATAAATATAATTCCAGTAACTTCAATAAAAACCATTTATATTCTTAACACATATTTTTATTGTGATTAATTATATAAATGGATTTATGGGAAGATATTAAAGATGACCCGAGATATTATATTTTATTATCTTTTTTCGTAATTGGAATTATCGCATTGATTGTATGGGCTATTTTTGCTTTAATCAAAATGAAAATGAACAAAATGAAAATGAACAAAATGAAAATGAACAAAAAAAAGATAAAAATGAAGAACTTGAATTTAATAGATTAACTAAATGTGCAATATTGATAAAGTATATTCACTTAATTTATTACAAAAAGTGCTTGATATAAATAAACCACATGAATATATAATAAATTTAGAATCATTATAATGGTTTTAGTTTAATAATGGGAAGTAATCTACCTCTTATAATTAATATAAAATTATGGCTTATCAAAATGATTCATTAATAGGAGAAGGTCTTTATGAATTTACACCAATAGATGTTGGTAGTGATACTAGTGATACTAGTGATACTAGTGATACTAGTGATACTAGTGATATTAGTCTATTCATTGATAAAAATATATAAATGATTGAATATAATACTTGCATTCTTAACCCGAAAATTACTATCCCAATTGCTAACATTATAATATTCACTGAATAAATCAGAACCCGAAACTAAAATAGTTCCTTTATATTTAAATTATAGATATAGACAAGTAAGACCTATTAATTATATATATAGACAAATAAGAAGAAAAAGATTAAAAACTTAATGAATCAAGGTCATTATTCCATAAATCATTCGCAGATAATTTGTTTAACTCTTCGGATTCATCCTTATTTTTTTGAGCTTGTTTTTCAAGAGATACTATACGTTCTTCGGTAAGACTCCATAAAGGTAAATTAAGTAAATAATCATAACTTTCACTTATCTTTATGAATTCAAGTTTTCGTAATTCTTCTTCTAAAACTACTTTCTTTTTCTTTTCGATAATTAGTTCTCGATTAATAACAAGTTGAATAAAACGAATTTTTTCAGAAATGAACTTAAGATTTTCTTTTAACTTATTCAATAAATGTTCTTTTCGCTTAATGTAGTATCTTTTACGAATATTATACCAACTAACTAAAATATCTTCAGGAGTATTATATTTTGTAATCTCATTATTTTCATTAAATAAATACATATTTGTTAAACTAACTTTGCTAGTTAATCCTAAAATATTCTCAACTTCCGAAATATTATCAAACATTTCATTCCAAGGTTTAACAAATTTAATTGTAATATCTACATTTAATTTATCAGATCTATTTAATAATTCATTCTTAATAATATTTGTTTCAATATTTAATTTTTTTACTTTTCTTTTTTCTAATGCTAATCTTTTTAAATATTCTAAATATTTCGTAGTCCAAACTCCAATTGGTAATTCTGTAATTTGAACTTCATAATTACTTAAACATTTATAAACACCTTTTGTAATATATCCTGTTTTCTTTTCATTTTCAATAATTAATCCTTTAAAGTTATTATACCAAGGTTTCATATCTATTAATTCCTGATTGTTATTTAATCTCTTTATATTATTAATAATATCTAATGGATTAAAACATGGAATAAACGTTGAATAACCTGTCCCAATACCACTTGTTCCATTTATTAAAATCATCGGTAATATAGGAACATAATACATTGGTTCAATTTTATTTCCATCTTCTACCAAATACTTATATAAACCAAAATCCCTTTTATCGAAAATTTTCGGAGTATTGTTATTCAATCTCGTAAAAATATACCTTGGCGCCGCATGGTCTTTTCCACCTTCTACTCTCGATCCGAATTGCCCCTTCGGATACAACAAATTAATATTATTTGAACCAACAAAATCTTGTGCCATCCCAATAATTGCTTGATGAAGACTCGCTTCACCATGATGATACTCAGTTCTCTCTGCAACATATGCACCAAATTGAGCAACTTTAATATTCTGAGAATTTTCGAGTTTTTTCTCAAATGCCGAAAATAATATTTTTCGGAGACTTGGTTTTAATCCATCTGTAATATTTGGAATACTTCTAACATTATCTGCTATAGAAAAATGTTTAATATCATTATCAATTAATTTGGTATATGAAAGTTTATTTTCGGAATAATCAATAACTGCATCAGGGTCATATACCTTTAACCAATCCTTCCTTTTATCTGCTAACTTATCCTCAAAAGCTAGTTTAATTGATTCAGTTGAGTTATTATTCCAAATAAATTGAATAGTTTTCGGATCTTTAAAATATTTCTGAAACTCTACATCTTCTGACGTTCCCAAACCTTTATAATAATCAACCGTCCATTTCTCATTTTGATGCTGATTTAACCATTGATTATATTCCGATAATGAATAAAATTCAACCATTTCACGGTTTCGAGTTGCCTTTAAAATTGGTGTTGCCATACACGCTAAGAAATCATTCCTCTTTAATAAACTTGCCCAATAATACTCAATAAAATTAACAATTAAACCTTTAATATGTGAACCATCAACATCTGCATCTGTAATTATCCAGATTTTACCATATCTTAACGATTTGATATTATCCGAATAATCCACATTATGCTTCAACCCAATAATCTTCGTAATATTCTGAATCTCATTATTTGCACTCACTTTACTCGTAGAAGTATTCCTAACATTAATTAACTTTCCTCTTATCGGAAATACCCCAAAATATTTCTTATTTTGCCCTAGAGCACTTAATCCACTTAAAACACCAGCTTTTGCCGAATCACCTTCCGTAATAATTAAAACACATTTATGGGATTCTTTACCTCCAGCTTTTTCTGCATCAACTAATTTTGCATCTAAATCTAAGAATGTTCTTTTCGTTCCATTTGTTTGTTTTAACTTTTGTCTTTCTTGAAATTTTGCTAAAGATAAACATGACTCCATCAAATTCGTTTTCTTTTTTAACTTTTCAATAAATTGGTCTGAGATTTCACATACACCTCCGAAATTCTTCGGAGTAGTCGTAAGTTTCTCTTTAGTTTGACTTGCGAATACAGGATTTTTAATATAGGCGATTAAGAATATATTTATGTTATTTTTAACATCAATTTCGCGAATTTTATTATTACATCTTGCTACAAATTTCTTTTTAATCTGATTTACTATATAATCGATATGAGATCCACCTTCTGGTGTTGGAATACCATTTACAAAACTAATTTGTTTAAATCCTTCAACACTTTCACAAACAATATATTCCCAAATAGATTCTTTTGAGATATTGCCATGTTTAATAACAACTCTTTTACTTTCCGAAATTAACTGAATATCTGAATTTAAATACAATCTCGCATAATCCTCAAATGTCTTTTGTTCTAATTTTTCGGAATCGAAAATTATTCTAACCGATTTATTTGTTAATGCAGTTGCATCATACACCATCTTTCTAATTAACGCCTTATGAATATTATTAAGCTTAGATAACCCGAATTTCTCTAAATCTGGCTTAAATGTAATTAAAGTATATGGACTTCCTGTGTATTTTGTAATCTTCGGTTCTCCGATTTTTAATAAATTATCCTCAAATGTTTGAATATACTTCAATTGCTTTTTTTCATCAATTGTCTCTACTGTAAAATATTTACTAAAAACTGCAGTTGCTTTTGCACCGATACCATTAGTACCAGCTCCTAGTCGAATTTCGGTATCATTATAATTACTACTTGTCTTAAATTTTGAAAATAACATTTGAGGAATATACATACTTGTTTCTCTTCCATTATCTTCATTTATCTTAATCTTTTCAATTGGAATACCATCACCATTATTTCTTACCGAAATCATATCTTCCGAAATAATTACCTTGATTTCCGAAACTTTCTTATTTAACTCTCTTTGAGATTGGTCTATTGCATTTGCTAAGATTTCTCCGAAAATATGAATTAATCCATATGAATACTTTAATTCCCGAAATTCCATCTTACCTTTATAGAAAATCCATGTTAAATACTTATTTTGCTCCACTGGACCAATATACATTCCAGGTCTCTTAAGAACATGTCCCCTATCAGTTAAATGTTGATACTCCATAATACTTTTTACTTTTCTTATTATCTTTAATAAATACTTTTTAAAAAGTATGTCAAAAAATTCAATTTTAATTTTTTCATTTTTTTTAATTTTTTAATTTTTTTAATTTTTTCATTTTTTTTAATTTTTTCATTTTTTTTAATTTTTTCATTTTTTCATTTTTTTCATTTTTTTTAATTTTTTCATTTTTTCATTTTTTTTAATTTTTTCTATATACTTAATATAAATGAACTTCTCAATGTTTGGTGGTCAAACCGAAGAAAGACAAATGAAAGGATTATGTGGAACATTACTTGTTGGTGTTTTAATTGGTATTATTTTTAGTGCAGTCGTTATTGGTATAATGTCTCTATTAGAAGGAATGGGTGTTAATCCCCTATGGAGTGCTTATGATGCAGATCCTCGTATTGGTGTCGTAACTCGAGATCTAACTCAACGCGAAGTCACCAATATTCAACAAGCTAAACGACGTTATGGTGATTGTCCTGCGGTTTGTGACATAGATATGTCAAAATGGCAACCCGGTGTTGATAGACCAGTTCTTTCTCGCCTCGAATGTGACCAAGCTCTCAGATCTGACGAATTAAATAAATGTATAAATAGTCATAAAGAAGGAATGGCTAATAGTAGTGCTTCTCCAACGTGTATCCAAGGACGTGACCAAGCAGATTTCGTTCTACAACAATTTGGTAATGATGGAACCGTAATTAATCCTAAATCTAATCCTCTCTATAATCCTGCTCCTCCAAAAGGACTTTCTAAAATGTGCAAAAAATAAAAAAAAATTTCTTTTTACTTAATATAAAAGAAATATGGATAATTCAGATATGAAATATGAAACAACTGAAAGATTACAATCATTATTTGATTATAAATTAGAAAATACAACACTTAGTCAATTAATACTTAGTTGGGTTGTATTACTTTTAGGTCTCATTGTAGGATGGGTTGTATTTGTAGGATTAAGTAATTTAATGAGAGGTGACTCTTTCTTGGGAACATCTGATTATGCTGACCGTAATACTGGTGCAGGAACCGGTCTCTGGTTTAATATTGTAAGACCATTCGATACTAAACCCCTAAGTGGATATCATTGCAATCCTAAAGAAGAAGAAGAACAAGAATAATCTTAATTATCTTCCTCATTTTTTTTTGCTTTTGGTTTCCTCTTTCTTGTTTGTTTAACTTTTACTTGTGCTTCTTGTTGAGCTTCTTCTTCAGTTGTCTTTTCCGAAGTTGTAGCTTCTACTTGAGGTTCTTCACATTCTTCTTCAGATTGTGGTTGTGTTTTTTTTGAAGGTTGTTTTGAAACTTTAGTTGCCATTCTTTCAAGTCTTTTATGACGAGTCTCTACATCATTAAGAAGCTTCCTCATCTCATGTAGAAGATTAGTCTGTTCTAATAAGAGTCTTTGTGTCTCAGTGAGACTACTTGTTGATGTTGTTGTTGATTCTTTCTTTGGTGGCATTTTTTATAATACTAAAAAAAAAATTAGCTTTAACCTTAAGATATTTTATTCCATCTTTTTGTTCCTGTAGAAGTTTTCTTAACTACCCACATATTACCATCATTACCTTTTCTTTTTATTCCTTCCGAAAAATCTGTAGCAGATTTATTTGGACTTGGTCTTGAACTTAACGATTTAGATCTAGATCTAGATATTTTCCTTTTTTTAGATTTTTTAGAACTTGTTCTTTTTTTAGATTTCTTAGAACTTTCAATTTGATTAAGAATATTTAAAATTCTCTTTTTATTTTCGGGATTTTTGGATGGATCCATTATTAAATCAATATTATTGTCTATAATAATTTCATGATATCTAAAAGATTGTAATGCATATTTTTGAATACCTTTGTAATTAATTCCTCTTAGATAACCTGATGGTAAATGGTTTTTTTGTTTACTACCACTTTTACCTTTTTCTAATGAAGGAATACGGTTATCTAATAAATCATAACTAATACCTTTTGAGAGTTTATAACATTTTTCATGTATTAAAAATCCATTTTCAACCTTTTTTGCATTTGAAAGTCCATACAGTCTATCAATAATAATATCATGGTCTTTTCCAATGTTAATAACACCATAACCCATAATTTTATTTTTTGACACTTTCTTAACTTTATTATTTTCTAACAATACTAGTACTTTAGATAACCATTTCTGTTTTTTAACCATATTAAAGTCTTTTAACCATTTCTGTTTTTACTTTCACTTAAAAATTCATCATAATTTAAATTTGGTAATTCAGTAGGACCACCACATAAACTACAATACGTTTCAAACATTCCCATGTATATTATTTAATATTTATTTTTTTTTTCGAGAAGGAATTACTGGAGGACCATAAACTTCAATCTTCTTCTGTCTACACTTAATTATAGCCTCCTCAAATACCGATTTCGTATCATTAGTAATAAATTCTAAAATTTGTCCGACAGGTTCTTGAATTTGTCCCATAATATATTTTTCGGGATCTGGAATTACATCATGTTCTCTTGCATAATTTAATTCTTCAACAATTTCGGAATCATTAACTTTTACAGGATTACCTCTTGTATTATAATTTGGTTTTTTCATCGCAAATATATACGCAATCCTATCATTACTATTAACTATTTCACCTCTCTCCCTCATTTTTTGCGATAAAACATAATGTGCTTGCGAATCTGGATTTTTATAATTCTCTTTCAAATTTTTCGTAATTGTTAATTCATTTAATGGAACCTCATTCTCAATCAACCTGTTTAACTGATTTTTAATAAAACTTATAATTGCTACTGGATCTGGTGACGCTGACTCCATAAGTTTCGTCAATAATTCTTGATAAATCTTTTTCGAAAATGAACAATAATTTCTTCTTATTGTTGCTAAACCCATTGCAACTTCTTTGTATTTTTTCGGGTCATCCTCATATTTCCTAAAATAATAACCTTTCTTTTTTACCAATAATAACGGATATGCAACTTTCTCATATGCAAAATTCATTATATTTGGCTTACCAATCGCTTTATTCACTTCTTCCGAAATTAATTCACCCATCTTCATCGTTTCTAAAACAATCTCTTCATTACTCTTGTTTTCCACATCAATCTTATACTCATAAAAATTACTATCCGTATCACCATAAATACACCTTACTTCCGGAAATTTTGCTTCTGCAACATCCTTAGCTAAATTTAACATTTCTCTTCCTTTACTAGTAGTGCATGCTGCTATATGTTTATAGTAAATTGGACTCACTGGAGCTCCAGTTTGTCCATAAATACTATTTGCTACAACTTTATATGCTAACTGCTCACAATCTAACAAAGTTTTCTTAAATAGATCCTTTTCGGATTTCATTAAGTTTTTTACTTCTTTTCGGGTTCGGAGTAATTTTTCGGTTAAATTTGGAACAATACCAGAATTTTCTCCATTTGGACCTACTTGGACATAAGTGCATTTTCGGGGATCTTTTTTCATATTTCCATTAATATCATATTCGAAATATTCAATTGTTTCGTAATTTAATCCTTCAATATTTAAATACTTTTCATTCAAAATAATTGTATCATGACTAATATTCCATGCTCTTTGACAATTTGGATATAGACTATTATAATCATTTACTACAACAGGTGTATAATATAATCCAACTTTTGGTTCAATTACAATTGCACCATCATATTTCTCTCTTGCTTTAATTTCACTTTCTAATTTTACTCTTTTCTGTTTATCCGAAATATAATTCGCATTTTCCTTTCTGATTAACGGAATTAAATATCCCTTCTTCTTACATTCTTTCGCAAATAAACTGAAAATTTTAATACCCTGTCCTCTCATAAATATAAAATGCAATGGAACTAAACACACATTCGCCATCTTAATCGCTTTAAGAATAATATTTAACTTCCAAACTAAATCATGACAAGCATCCGCATCCTTTAAACAATATATCGCAATATCCTTCAAATCCTTCTTATTACCATTCTTATACTTCTCAAATAATTCTTTCGGCTTTAAATCAACCTTACTATCATTCAAATAATACTTCAAAACATAATCCAACTTATACATATCTAACTTAATTTGTTCCTTCTGAATCTCCTTCATTACATCCATAATAATTCTCCCCTTCATATCTATAAATTTTAACAAATTATCCCCTAATGCCGAACTTGATAATCTCATCTCCTTCCATTCAGAAGGTTCTGATTTATTTTTCGACATTCGTAAAAATCTTGTAGCAATACCATTTTTTCTAGCTCTTTCATACATATATGTAAAATCAAAACCACTAGAATTATATCCATAAATAATATCAGGATTCATTGAATTAATTAAATCTCTCCAGCTTAACAGTAATTCTTTTTCTGAATTACATGTAATAATTTTAATATTTTCATCTTCAAAATTATTACATGGTTTTAATGTATGAATTACCTTCAATAATGAATTATTATCCGGATTTCTCCTAAAAGTCGTACATACCATAAAAACTACATCATTTGGATTTTGTGGTTTTGGAAATCCTCCATATTCACTCATACATTCAATATCAAAAGCACAACACATATATGGTGCAATATCATCACAATTAATACTCTTTATATTCTTAAAACTAGTATAATAATAATTTTCTGAATACTTTTCACATTTATTTACTTTTAACCATCCACATGGTAAAATATTTCTATAATGCAAAAATCTTAACATTGGTGGAATATTACTCTCATATATCTCAAATTTATATGGTCTTTTAGTTATCATCGGAATCATCATCGGATAATTAAACTTATATTTACATTTATGCAATCCAACTAAATTCTTGAATGTTAATCTCAAAAACCAATCTTTTTCTCCATTCTTAAATCCAATTAACTCTTTCTTCTCAACTTGAACACAATCTTTTTCTACAATTCTATAACTACCATTACCTATCTTCTTATTTATTTCCGAAATTAAAATTTGTTGTTGAACTTTTGTCAATTTATGAGGAAGTTTAATATAGAAAAATGGTGGAAAATCAGTAATTTCTAAACACACTGATTTACTATTCTTAGTGATTCCGAAAATTTGGATTTTATACCTTTCTTCATCCATATCTGTATCATCATTAAAGAAAATTTCATCTTTTTCCTTTATATCTATAATATTAAATATAAATTCATCATTCTCTTCTTTTGCTAAATAATACGAACTACGACTTAATAAATCCATTTGAAATATTTATAATATATAATTCATTTTTCATCTTTAACTTTTATTTTCGGAATAAAAAATAGAATGAATACTTGGATCGTGTTATTATTTATTATTATTATTATATCAGCATTTGTTTATATTTTCCGAAATATATTATCCGGACTACTTGACATAATATCTACAAAATCTATTAAATCTAATTATGATGGTTTCGCATATAATGTTCAAGAAAATTTACATTGTCCTTCATGCGCTTCCGAAATTCTCTCCAAAATACACCAACGAAATATCTATTTAATTAATTATCTCAAATTAAATTTCCCTGATGACCCCCGTACTAAATTACTCATTGCCAAATACCATCGTGATAATATTTACGAAGGAACCCCCGATAATGGTAATAATACTTCCTATACACTAAATAAAGGTGAAAAGTTAGTATTTTGCTTAAGAAGTAATGAAAATCCTTCAAAAATACATGAACTAAATTTACTTATGTATGTATCTATTCATGAACTAAGTCATATTGCCTCGAAAAGTTATGGACATAATGCAGAATTCCGCCGAAATTTCTCATGGTTATTAAAACATTCAGTAGATATTGGTATATGGAATTATATAAATTATGGATTAATAAATAAAGAATATTGTGGAATTAAAATTGATAGAACACATTACTTTTAAAAAAAATAAAATTAATTTTATTTATTTTTATAAATGTCTTCAGATTCAGAAATTGTTGAATTAATTTTATCCATTTGAGTTAATTAAATTTAATTCATTTGGGTCATTAATATCACAAAGAATTTTTAATGAATTTGGAACATCTAAGTTTGGATTAATACATTTTAATATTGATAAATTGTTTAATTCTTTTAAACCAATAATATTATTGATATCACAAGAACAGTTTAATATTACTAATTTAATATTTGTATATACACTTAATTTGGTTATATTATTATTTTCACAACATAAACTAGTTAAGTTAATTAGTTAATCTATATTTAATCCGGCTTCGCAAATATTATTATTATTAATAATTAAATAATCTAAATTTAAATTTAAATTTAAACCAATTATTTCGGTTATATTATTATTAGAACAGTTTAATATTTCTAAATATTTCTGATTTGATAAGTTTAATTCGCAAATATTATTATTATTACATTCTAATTCTTTTAAATTTACATTTGTTGATAAGTTTAATTCATAAATATTATTATTATTACACATTAATTCTTTTAAATTATGAAGTCCTAATAAATTTAATTTTTAAATATTATTATTTGATACCCATAAAGATTCTAAATTATATAATCCAGCTTCATAAAGGTTTAACTCTTGAATATTATTATTTTCACAAAATAAATATTTTAAATTTGTTAGTTGTGATAAACCATTAATTTTTTTAATACCTAAACTATCTAAATTTAATTCAGTTATATCTTTATTAACTTCTTTAATTATAGTTTTATCATTTAACTTTAAAGTTAATTGGACAATTTCGGGAACGGAAGACATCTTTAAGTTTATTCAAATATTAAAAAAGAAAATCAATTTTCATTAAATTAAATTGTTTTCTTGCATTTCTGTAAAACCTGATAAATTAATATCACAAAGAATTTCTAATGAACTTGGTTTATCAATATTTAAAGTTGGATTAACACATTTTAATATTAACAAATTATTTAACTCACTTAAACCGATAATATTATTAATATCACAAGAACAGTATAATCTTTCTAATTTAGTATTTGTATATACACTTAATTCGGTTATATTATTATTTTCACAAGATAATGTAGTTAAGTTAATTAAATTATTTATATTTAATGAATTAATATTATTATTTTCACAATGTAATATCTCCAAATTTAAATTTAAATCTAAACCAATTAATTCAGTTATATTATTATTATCACAATCTAATATTGTTAAATCTTTCTGGTTTGATAAGTTTAATCCGGCTTCGCAAATATTATTATTATTACATTCTAATTCTTTTAAATCTTTCTGGTTTGATAAGTTTAATTCTAAAATATTATTACTATTACACACTAATTCTTTTAAATTATGAAGTCCTAATAAGTTTAATTCTATTATATTATTATTAGATACCCATAAAGACTCTAAATTATAAAGTCCTAATAAGTTTAATTCTGTTATATTATTATTGGATATCCATAAAGACTCTAAACCTGAAAGATTTATAAAATCTAACTCTTGAATATTATTATCCATACAATTTAAATGTTTTAGATTTGTTAGCTGTGATAAACCATTAATTCTTTTAATACCTAAATCATCTAAATTTAATTCAGTTATATCTTTATTAATTTCTTCAATCTGAATAGTTCCATCATTTAACTCTAAAGTTAATTCGATAATTTCGGAATCTGGAATTGACGGCATATTTAATATTTTAATATTTTTCGGACATTTTAAATCAATTTTTTTATTATTTAAAATTAATATAAGAATGATATATAAAGTTGTGTATCTTAAATTCGAAAATAATAAACCTGAAGTTCAAGAAACATTTAACTTTAAATCCGAAAATATTCAAATAGGTGGTTCTCTCAAAGATTTATTAGTAAGTTTAGAAAAAACCGAAAAAGAATCAAAAGAAGAATCTAAAGAAGAATCAGAAGAAAAAATTAAAATTTACCCTGAAGATACAATTAAAATTGTCCAACAAAAAATATATGCTTATACTAAAATTGCTCCGAAATCGCAATACATTTTTTCCGAAAATAAGTGTTTAACTCACGAAATACCTTATATTGAAGACCCTTTGATATTATATTCATTAAATATTTTAAATATTCCGAAATATTTACAAAATAAAAATTATAGAAGATATCATGATGTTCCGATAGATCAAAATTTTATTTCAGAATATTTTGAAGAACGTAGTATATTTATCAAATCACTACTTACAAATCAATTGCAAAATTTAACAAAAAGTAATACTATATATGTATTTAACCTAAATGATTTTGAAATAACTGATGATATTGATATATATCATGGATTTGTCCTCAAATATTTCCCACAAGTTTCTAATATCCAAAATATTTCGGATCGAAAATCACCTAGTTATTATATAAATCTATTTTCGGAACAAGAAAGAACTCTAAAAACTTTACAAAGTATATCCGAAAAAGAAATTAAAACTACATTTTCGGAAACTCATAAAACTCAAATCATTTTCGTTGAATTACGAAATAAAGATTTAATTGTAAATTTGAATTTACGAACTACTTTTGATTTTATATCAACGAATAAAACTTTATTTTACATAAGTTTCCAATACCAAAATAAAATGTATTATAAAATTAATAAACAATATTACGAAGAAAGTCTTACATTTTTCGATAAATATATTAAAAATCCCATTAATCCCAATATAATTGAATTTAGAATCAAAAATATTGTAGTACAAATTAATAATTTTGGGCAAATTTCGGCTAAAATTTATTGGAAAGAGTTTAAAACTGGTTCTTTTAAAGAAATTGAGGAATCAAAAAAGATAATTAATGAGTATATTATAAAAAAGATTAATATTGAGAAGTCAGAACCTAATTATTATATTAACATTATAAATGTAAAAATTAACTTAAACCCTATAATTCTAAAAATTAAAGATTATTATAAACTCGAAATTTTATCTAAAATATTCGAAGATTTCATAACAATTGATAAAGAAAAGAAAATAAGAACTATTAAAAATCCAACAAGTATTTATTTCAGATATCTCCGAAGTGGTCTCATACTCAACAAAGGACCATCCATAAAACATCAAGGAGGCACAAATCAATTATTACAACCAATTTCGGAATATGCTAAGATTGGTACCGATGTTTATATTGTTGGTCAAAATAATCCTAGACTTTTTATTAATAATACCAGAGATTTTCACGAAATTAATAATATCCGAAATTTTATATTACGTCTTTTATATATTTATAAAAATATCCCCACTATTCTCAAAAAACCCGAATTTTCTAACATTTCCGATAAATGGAAAAGGTTTAATACTTTACTTGAACCCAAAATTAACAATACCAAAAGTAAAGGTAGTGATATTAAAAAAATTAAACAATTACAACAAGTTGATCCCAAATTATTCGAATTCGAAAAAAATAATACTAAAGGTTCCAAATTTTACTCCAGATTATGCCAAGGAAAACAACAACCTATTATTATAGATGATAATCAAGCAAAAGAACTAGAAAATAAAGGAAATGAAGTATTGCGATATCCAAATAAAACTTTTGAAGACCAAACTGTTAATTATTATTGTGATCACGAAATTTATAAATACCCAGGCTTCTTAAATAAACGCCACCCAATTAAAGGATTTTGCTTACCATGTTGCTTCAAAAGTAGCTCAAAGAAACCGAAAACAAGACAATATAAAAACTATCTTGAATGCACAAATACAATTAAAAGTGAAAATATTAACCTAACCGGTAATAATAATGTTAAATATATCCTCGAATGGAATAAAACAGTCCCCGAAGGACGATTCAAACGACTACCATATGAACTTAACCTCATCTTTAATTCCCAAAATTGTAACATTAATAAAGTCAATATTATCGAAAAAGAATCTGAATGTTTTATTGTTCCTGGTGTTCTTGATAATAACCAAAATATTTTTACCGCTGTCGCATTATCTTTAACTCCAGACTCCTATAAAATTGCTGAATTTTACCAAAAAAATATTGATTTTATCAAAAAAAATAAATATATATTTAATATTCTCGAAAATGGAAAAGTAAAAAGTTTCTTTAATAATATTAATAATTTTATTGATAATTATTTATCAAATGAAAATAAGTTTCTTCATCATGAATTTTTATATGATTTACTATCCAAATATAATATTTACGAACCCAAAGGTATCAATATTATTATATTTAATATTGGAGAATCTACTAAATTAATATGTAATCCTTCAGTTGATTTCTCTAAAAAAAATGTAATATTATTATATCATCAAGAAAAGAATATATATTTCCCATTATTTTTAATTAAAGTAAAGAAAAATAAAATAAATATTCAACGTAATTTCTCAGAACATGACTCTATAATTAAAAAAATTAAAGATATGAAAACCGAATTATGTAATTTAACTAAATTAAATGAATATGGATATCCATATGCAAATGACTTTTTAGAAATTGACAAAAATAAATATATAATAACTGGACAAATATTAAATAATAATAATAATACAATTAAATATCTCGAATATAATAATCAATTCACAATACCAGTCCATATTCTATCCAAAGTTAATAAGAAAATACCTATAAAAAATAAGGTAAATTTCGGGACAAGCAAACAAATTCATGATTTTATTAAAGATAATTCAGAATTAAATATATACATTAAAAAAGATTGTTTATATGAATCAAAAGTAATTGGATTTATATTAAACCAAAATTATATTGTTTATATTAATCCCGAAAAATACACCAAACATAACCTCCCAACCCTCCAATTTCCCAATAATTATAAAGATATTAATCTCGCTGTTAAATCTGATAATATATTAGAAGATAAACGAACAATTGAAGCCAAAAAAGAAATATATTATCATATGATTTATAATAGCATTATTTATGAATTAAGTCTAAAATATAATCCTAAAAAAAATATTGAAGAAAATATTGAGAATATTACTAAACAAGTTGATAATATTAAATATGTAAAACAAAGTAATTTTATTGAAACTTTTAAAGGTAAAGTTCCAGTATATTCTAAAATGTATCCAAAATTAGTTTCCAGAATAAAAAATGAATTTACATATAATGATATTTTCCGAAATTCTATTATTAATCAAACTATTTCTGTTATTAAAGATTTATCAATATTCTCACATAATAATAATGAAATTTTAATCTCCGATACTATTTAATATTTCATATTCCGAATCCGAAGAATTATTTGAATCTACATTTTTCTCATAAAAAACAAATTTATTTTTACTCTTTTTATAATCTAATAATGATTCAATAGATCTATCTGATAATATTTCAATAGGTATTAATAAAGATTCTTGATCATATAACATATCAAGACATTTAATTCTTATTACATTATCTAAATAATTGTTAATATATTTTTTTTGCCCAAATGTTAATTTCTTAATAATATTTTTATCATTTTGTGTTGATAAAATACACTTAAAACTATACGGTTCTGAAAATAACGACAATTTAAATACTATTTCAAACCAATAATCATTGATTGATATAATTTTTCCACAATACTTTTTATCTTCTACCGAAAATCTTTTATCAGTTTTTTTTAGAAATAAGTTTTGAATTAATTCGTACATTTTAAAATCTTATATATGTTATTTTCAATAGTATCTTTAACTATATATTTAATAATTTCAACATCAATTTTATATGAATAATTGAAAATATTTTCAATAACTGTATCTTTTACATCACAATAATCCATATAACTAATATATATAATTTTAGTAGCATATTTAAAATAATCTTTATAATTATTTATTTCATTTGATATTATACCTATCGCAAATTCCTTATTATAAAACTTATCTAATTCGTCCCCACTAATATTTTTTATCATAAATGCTTTCTTATGTAAATTCTTAAATATATCTAATACTTTATCCCATGTACTAATCACAATTATTCTCTCATTCATATAATTAGTCCTAATGTAATTATAAATATTATTAATCTTTGTTGGATATTCAATATTTTTATTTAATCTACTTACTTTTCCCCATGTAAATCTCTTCCTACATGTCGGACATAATCTATTACTATTCAAAACATGCTTAATACAATTTAAACAATATATATGATTACATGGTGTAATTATCATATCTAATTTACTATAATCATCATAACAAATTGGACATTGGAATGTCGAATTATCTTTAATATTTTTTAATAATTGTTTATTATAATTATTTGTTCCCTTAATATTTCTATACTTTAATACTTCATCAAAATTCCCAATACTACAAAACTTCCTTAATAAAGGTTCCGATTCAATATTATTATATATTCTCCTCTCTGATTCTGTAAAATCTATAAATTTAATAGTATTTTTAATATTAATATTATTAAATTCGTGAAGTGTATTTTTAATTGTATTACACCGAAATAGTTTGTTTTTTACTATACAATTCTGAAATTTTTTATTATTTAACATAAAATCATCTCCTAACCTTTTTTCTGTTAAAAATTTTATTGCTTCTCTAAAAAAATCAAAAGTTGATGGTTTATATTGTAATTCAGTATTATTTGTAATAATCCATTTATATTTACTCTTTAAATAATTCATATGTTCTAATATAGAATAATCACAATAAACAATAACTCTATTCCATTCAAATAATAATGGTAATAAATCCTTTTCCCATAAACTATCATCATTTATATGCTCTTTACAATAAATATTAATATTTCTAGAATATTTTTTCATTGTATTAATCGAATTCATAAACATATCAATATCAATAGTACAAACATTATTCTTAAAAATATCACTATTCTTATATTTTACATCTTGTAATTTATAATTCACAATAATTAAACTCGCACTTGTTATAATTCTATTATTTTCCGAAATAATCCCTTCCGATTTATCCCTTATTACTTGATTTTCTGAAATATACTTAATAAATATATTTTCATTTGTTAGTTTTATTGGTTGTAATAAAACCCCTCCTTTAAAAGTAATTGTTTTTGTTTCTTCTTCTATAGTATCTAAAAATTCAGATGTTTCTATATCATAATAAATTTTATGTTTTTTATCAGATGAAGTTAATGGGATAATATTATTATTATATACTTTTTGTGTTATATCCCCATTTTCAATTCTATTCATCCATTCAATCGTTTTTAATTCAAAGTTTTTTAAATTATTTTTTAATTGATTTTTTTTATATCTAACTGGTTTTGAAAGTATTTTAAATAATTTCTTAACTCTATTAATATCATTATTATTAATATTAATTATTTTATTTTCAAAATACAATTCTAATATTTCTCTATTATATATTGGTTTTTTTTCGAGAACTCTATTAATAACATTATCAATTTCTATATCATAAAAATCATAAATAACTATATTTTTATTTTTCGGATCAATATACTTATTAATTTTATATAAATACATATCTTTTACCGTATCCTTATTTAACCCAGTTAAGTAAAAGTTAGTATCCTTTTTTGTTTTAAAATAATATGTTTTTGTTTTTTCATTATAGTAAATAACATCATAATATACATCTTCCGTACAATTGATTTTTATTTTATACGAAAACATTATATTTTATATAAATTATTATTTTTAATTCAATTTTTTATTGTGTAAAAAATTATAATATATTTTTTTGTATATACAATATACATTAATGGAAAAGAAATTTACCCCTATATCCGAAATTAAAAAAAAAATAGACGATAATACTAAAACCCCTTTATTAAACCAAATTAAAGATTTCATATTATCCATTATAATTCCTATTATATCATTTATTATTGTTGTTAATCCCATCGTTTTTAAACAAATTATTCAAAATTCTGACCTCGAATTTTCTTCAAGTGATTTTCTTAAAACTACAGGTGTATTTTCTATAGTATTATTAATTACTAAAGTTATTAATTACTTTGGTGGTATTATTTAATACCGTGATTTTATCATACTCATTTCTAATAACATTTACTATAAAATTATATGATTCATAAACCTTTGCTTCATAAGTTACCCCTTTAATACCTACTTTACCAGATCTATGAACAATTATCGTAACAAAATCACGATTAATATCTTTTTCGCTTTGTTTTTTAGCAATATACTCAATTTTAAAACCCGGATACTTATTTTGGATGAATAAACAATATGTATCATACTTTTCTCTAATTATTTTAGCTAATAATTCTCTATCAATATAATCAATATTAAATTCAAATAAAGCCGAATAAGTTGTCTTATTTAATAAGATTCCTGGCTTACAATCTTGAATATTTATTTTTTTTATTAACATTCTTAGAATAACTTTACCTTCATTAAGGGTTCTTCCACCTGGAATATGAACTGTTCCAGATTTATATATCTTTACTTTCATAATACGTTCATTTAATTTTATTGTTAAATTAATACAATTACCCATTGACCTTTTTAAACTAATTTCTCCCTTTTTTTCAGAATTACACTCAATACCTAAAAAAATATCATCACAAATAAAATTAATAAATATATTATTAAGATCGATTTGACATTTTTTAAGTCTTCCGATAATATTTATCATATTTATCCGAAGTGGTGATTTTATTAAATCAAACTCTTTTATGCTTTCCATTTAATTATAATCTAATATCTTTATTCATTTTTCTTTTTTTTTGTTTAACTTACTTTTTAAAATTTTTGATTATTCTTAACTTACTTTTTTTTATTTGTGCTACCAAAACCATTATTACCTCTATCACTATTCGGTAAAATATCTACTACTTCTACTTTTAGAGGTTTTAAGTCTGGTGAACATATTTGGAATAAAGGTTTATCTTTTTTACATCTATATTTAATATTTGACATATATAAAATTGCACATAAGATTGGAACAATATTTAATAATATTACTCCAAAGAAAATACATGCTAAGATAATTAATAAATTTAAATCAGTTAATTTATAATATACTGGTGCATGAACAATTCCTCTATAACCAGAATCAATAACACCTACAGAATTATTTTGCATTAACGGCGTTTTATAAATTGAAGATCTAGGATATAATAACAATGGAATTGGATCTCCAGAATTATCTAATGCCATAACTCTAATATTTAATGGTAATAATTTAGTCTCACAAAGCGAAATTAAGTATTCTTCCGGAAAAGGAACATCAATCCCAGAATCATCTTCATGGTGAAGTTCCCAAGATTTATAATATTTCTCAAGATCTGTGTTTCCGGTAGTCTGAATGTAAATAGTTCCCATTGTTTTTAAAATATACTAAAATAAAAATCAATTTTTGTTAAAATAAAAATCAATTTTTGTTAAAATAAAAATTAATTTTGTTAAAAAGATTAAAGATAACTAAAAATGTAGTATATATAATGTCTGAAGCGACAAAAAAAAAGAAGACAAGGATAACTAGTAATTTAATTCTAAGACTTTCAGTAAAGAAACATGATTTAGAAAAAAGTAAAGTCTTTGATAAAAAACCAATTATAACAAAAGAAAATTTATTGAAAGACGTCCAAGATAATTATACAATAAAATTAGATAGAAAATCGACTTGTAATAAGTTTATTAAACCATACAAAAGAAATATACAATTTAACATTAATAATGGTAATTGGGTTAGACAAACTAACATAAGATGTTGGTGGTGTAGTTATACATTTGATAATACACCATGTGGAATTCCATTAGAATATTGTGATGATTCAAAAGAATATAAACAATTTGGTTGTTTTTGTAGTTTTAATTGCTCGTTAGCATATATAATTAAATTTATCGAAGACCGAAAATACGAGAAATCCGCATTACTTCATATGATGTTCCAAAAAATTTTCGGTAGAAATGAACAAATTTCCCCAGCATTTCCCCGAGAAATCCTAAAAGATTATGGTGGAGTTTTGAATATTGAAGAGTATAGACAAAAGTGTTGTCAAAATCAGATAACGTTAAATATGGTTATTCCACCAATAACTGCGATTGATCCTCAAATAGAACGCCGAAATATCATGTTAAGTATTAAAAGACTTAACAGAGATACTTCTCGAAATAACTATGAATATGACGAATATGGTATTCCAGAAGTAAAACCTATCAAGAAAAAATCTTTTGTTGATAAATTCAAGCGGAAAAATAATGAATAATTCAATCTCGACTTAAGTTAAATATTATTTTTTGATATATAAAAAAATAATCTTTATTACCAGTGATAAAACCATTAAATGATATATCAAAAAATACTCATGCTCATAATACTAAGTATATCAGTATTAACTACTGGTAATTTTATTTTCGATTTAGTTAATAACTTATTATTTGTATAAAAAATATTATTATATAAGAATTTTTGATTCGAAAGATCTAATTCCAAAATATTATTATTCGAACAATCTAAATATTTTAAGACTGAATTAGAGAAGCTTAAATTTAATTCGGCTCCGCAAATGTTATTATTCGAACAATCTAATTCTTTTATTTTTTGAAGACCAGATAAATTTAATCCAGTTATATTACAATCTCTACATATTAATATTTCTAATTCTGTAAATCTCGTTAGATCTAACTTTCCTTCAATATTTTTATTATCTGAACAATTTAAATATTTAATATTACTTGGAATAAGATATATTACAACTTGAACAATCTAAATGTTTAATACTATCTGGAATATTACTTATCTTGAAAAGATATTTATTTTCTTTACAGTCTAAATAAATTAAATTATCAAGCCCTAAAATATCTAATTCCAAAATACTATTATTCGAACAATATAAATATTTTAAATTTTTTAATTCGCAAAGATTTAATATCCGAATATTATTATCCGAACAATCTAAAACTTCCAAGTTTATTAAACCGTAAATATCCAATTTATTAATTTTATTATTTTTACAATATAAATATTTTAAAGACTCTGGTAGATTATATATAAAAGTTAAATTATTATTATCACAATACAAAGAAATTAAGTTATGAGGAAAACTATATAAACATGTTAAATATTGTCTATCAATGTGTAAAGAATAACAGTTTGTTAATTTTCCTAATCCTTTAATTTCGGCTACTCTAAAATAATTATTATATTCTGTTATATTTCTTAATAAGAATATTTCTGTATCTAAATCTATTTTTTTTGTATATTCTTGATTGTCATTTACTTTTTTATAATTAATTTTAACTTTTTCTTTAAAGAAAACTTGATAAATAACTTAACATTTTATATAAATTCCTTAAATTTATTATCTTTAATCCAAAAATTGAATTAAATTATTTTTAATTCAATTTTCAAGAATCTCGACATTTTTTGAGATATATAATATATTTTTTAAATTCTTTGGTAAATAATTTAATTCATTTATTTCATTTATTTCATTTATTTCATTATAATTTTTTAATTTATTATTTAATTAATTACCTTTAATTTTCGGATTAAAGATAATTAAAATGATAAGTTATATTTAAAAATGTGTGGTATTTGGTTTTATTTAAAAAATTCCGAAAATTCCCAAAAAAGTAATTTAAATTATGAAGAATTTTCGGATTTAAATAGTGTAAGAGGACCTGATGTTAAATATTTTAATAATTTCGATTTTGGTTCAATAGGTTTCTATAGGTTAAAAGTTAATGATTTAAGTGATTTAGGAAATCAACCATTTTTCGGAGAAAATGTAATTATGGTTTGTAATGGAGAAATTTATAATCATAAGGATTTAGAAAAAAAATATAATATTATTATGAAAAGTAAAAGTGATTGTGAAGTAATTTTGCATATGTATAAACTTATGAATTTTTCGGATATTCTAAAAGAACTCGATGGTGTATTCTTCATTATACTTATCGATACCCAAAAAAATATTACATATGCTGGTAGAGATTTCGGCGGAAGACGAAGCGCTTTTTTCGGACAAACCGAAAATGGTTATTTTATGAGTAGCTACCTTAAAGGTATTGATTTCTGTGAAGGAGCTAAACAATTTCCTCCTGCACATTGGTGGTCATCTGAAAATCCCCAAAAATTCCATAAATTCTATAAATTACCTCCCGAAATTATTATTCCTGATAATATGCAAATTAAACAATTACTAATAAATTCAATAAAAAAACGAATTGAAAATACTGATAGAAATATTGGATTCTTCTTAAGTGGTGGTTTTGATTCTAGCTTAATTTGTAGTATTGCTAATAAATTAATTGGAAAAATTACTACTTTTTCTGTAGGAACACATAGTGATGCTCCAGACATAATTGCTTCAAGAAGAGTTGCAAAACATATTGGGTCAAATCATCATGAACTAATTATTTCGAAAGAAGATATAATTAATTCGTTGGATAAAGTAATACAATGTTTGGAGAGTTATGATTGTACGACAGTAAGAGCGTCAATTGGTCAGTATTTATTGAGTAAATATATTTCGAAAAAAACGAATATAAAGGTTGTTTTTAGTGGGGAATTCGCAGATGAAATCATGGGAAGTTATTATTATTTTGAGTTAGCTACAAATAATGATACTGCGAAACAAGAAACGAAAAGATTATTAGAGAATATTCATTATTATGATTGTTTAAGAGCAGAAAGAACAACAAGTAATTTCGGATTAGAACTAAGAATTCCTTTTTCTGATAAATTTTTACTTGAATACCTATATAAAGTCGATTATAAATATAAAAATTCCCAAAATCAAATCGAAAAAAAACTATTAAGAGATACCTTCGAAGGTTATTTACCTTCCGAAATATTATATAGGAAAAAAAATGGATTTTCTGATGCTATCGGATATGATCTTAGAACAAACTTAATTGAATATTCCGAAAGTCAAGTTTCCGATTTCGAATTTATTAATACTGATTTTAAAATTAATCCTCCGAAAACTAAAGAACAATTTCTATACCGAAAAATCTTCATGAAATACTTTTATAATCAAAATGTAATTCCTGAACAATGGATGCCTAGATGGACTACTAATACACTCGACCCTTCTGGTATTATTTTACAAAAACGTTAAAGGTAAAAAAAATATTATTTTTATAATTGTAAAAATGGCTTACAAGAATCGTCCTTTTAATCCACCTTCTTCAACCAAAACCCAAAAAAAATATGTTATGGGAGCAAAGCCGAAAAGTAAAACAACTAGTGTTATGCAACCACAACAACAAATGCAATCACAACAACAAATGCAATCACAAGAACAAGAACCAATGCAACAAGTGAGAACTCAACAACAACAAAAATTAATTAAGGCATATACTAGAGATCAAATTGTGGAGAATTATTTTAATAATTTAAATAGAGAAATTAATCAATCATTAACGACTATTTATGATAATGGTTCATCTGATAGTATTACAATTAAAAATGTTCCGAATTGTCCAGCTTATATTACAAGTATTGTTGAGAATTTAAAGAGTAGAGGATTTACAGTAAGTCAAGAACCAGAAAGACTTGATGAAGGTGAATATAAATTAACAGGAAAGTTAAGATTATATGTGGAGTTATATCCGTTAATTAATGAAGAATCTGCAGATGATTATAAGAAAACATTTTAATTTAAATAGGGAGAATAGTTAATAGCTTGTAAGAAACAATCGGCAAGGTCATCTTGTTTTTTTTTATTTTCTTCAAAATATTCAATAAATTGGGTATTATTTTTTTGGTTTAATAAATATCGAGTATATTGGACACTTACGTATTTTCTTTGGTCATACTTACTCTTTTTCGGACAAGATTTAAAAAAACTATTAATTTTTGTAATTTCGGAAGTACATATACCTCTTAACTTATATTTCGGGGAAACATTAATGATTTTTCGGGCATTTTTCATGATAAAATATGTGTATAAAATATTTTGGACGATATTCATTCTAGGATTCTTTGAAGGTTGATTTTCGATTAATATGTAATCAGAATTAAAAATTTCGGGAAAACATTCAAATGCTTTTATAATTCCTTTATTTAAATCATAAATTGATATACTTTTTGCTTTTTTTTCTTTTATTTCTTTTGTAGAAGGAATATTATGTTTTTTACAATAACCCTTTTTTTGATAATGATATTTCGCCTTTTTCGAACATGTTTTACATTTTAAATTTAATAATGTAGGTGATAATTCACATAAATTTATTTTTTTCCATAAAATAATATCAAAATCCTTTTCTTGTAATTTATTAATTAAATTGTTTTTTTGCATTTCGGTAAAATCTGATTTTAATATCTTTTCCGAAATTTCCTTTTTTTCTTTCGCATAGTTAAAGATATTTATTAAACAAAAAGATAAAGTCTTAATACCACAATCTATTGATAGTATTTTCATTTTATATATATATTAGTGCGTGCGTTTAATACTTAAATATAACTTAATTTAAATAAAATTAATGTCTTTCGAAAATGATTTATTTGACCTTGATAATAATTCCAATAATAGTAGTATAAACGAAGACGACAAAAATATTTTATACGGTTTCGAAAAAATTATTAATTCCGAAAAAATCCATTCCGTTATTCCCGAAAATCAAAGTATAAGAACCCGAAAAAGCCGAAAAAGCGTCTCCCAATCCTCCAAAAAAACCAACGTTTCCCGGAAAAGTTTCTTAGAAGAACCCCAAATCGAAAAGAAAGTCGAAGAAAATAACTTTTATAATACTAAATCCGATAATGGTAATCCATTCGAAACTGAACAACCATTTGACCCTGTTAAACCTGCTTCTGTAAAGTCTTCACCTCGACCTATTAATGTCGAAAAAGAAAAAATGGAACTGCTTACCGAATACGAATACGAAGTAAAGAAAAATAAAAACCGTAACACATTACCCGTTTTATCAAAACATAGTCATATCGAAGATATTCAATACGAACTTAACCGAATTAAATTACAAAGAAAACGCCAAAATTCTATTGACTTTTATCAAAGTTGCACTGTAAGTTTCGCTAAAGGTATCGAAATGGTTTTTGATAAGTTTGATCTATTTGATATTGATATGAATGGTTTTAGTGTTAGTATAAAACATAGTTCCGAAAAATTCGAAGATATTTACAGCGAATTATACGAAAAATATAAAGGTACTGGTCAAAATGTTCCCCCCGAATTAAGATTTATCGGCGTCTTCTTAACCTGTGCTATTGGATTTGTTATGACTAACCAAGCTCCGAAAATGTTAGCCCAAATGATGAATAATAAACAACCAGTTGGTGGTTATAGAGAAATGAGTCCTCCAACTACAGATGATGAACCAGAATTAAATGAAATGTTAATGGATATACAAAAAGATAAAAAAATGGATTAAACTTTCTTATTGAATAATATAATATGTTTACCATATTCGAAAAACTAGAAAAAGATTTTCAGGAATCAATTGGAAATTTATGTGATATTAAATTAGGAGAAGATGAAAATTTCCAAAATATCACAAGCAAAATTTATACCTTTATCAAAAATTTAGAAGAAAAACTATTAGAATCCTCTAATCAAAGTGATAATGAAGTCGAGAAAAAAACTTTTACTAAAGAAGATATTACAAGTATCTGCAAATCATTAAAAAATAAAGATTACCCTATTTCTTACTATGATAAAGGTCTTATAAGCTTAGATGAAATAACTTTACATAAAAATTGCTATATACTTACAACTTTAATATTTGATGGATCTGGTAATAGATTAACTCCAGAATCTAAAGTTATTTACAATAATTTAAAAGACCTACTAAATAATAAATTACTTAAAAAATCTAATTTACTTGAAGTTCTAAATGACCCTAAAAAAGCTCGCAATGCTCTCATTAGTTGGAATATATTAGCCTCTTCATACAGAATGGTTGTTCAACAAAAAATTTGCGAAAATATGATTAAACGAAATACCCGACATATTGACATTAATGACAAAATTTACCAACAAATATCCAAAGCTATCCTCCAAAATAACATAAATCGTAGTCTTGAAGATAAAGCTAATCGATTACAATCCGAAATAGGTTTAGGTGGTTCCCAAGCAGTTAGTATTGATATGATTGATATGGATGGAGGAGCCCGAAAATCTTCCCTAAATTCTTCCCGAAAATCTTCCAAAGGTTCTTCCATAGGTTCTAGACGTTCTTCCCGAAATTCTTCCAAAGGTTCTTCCATAGGTTCTAGACCTTCTTCCCGAAAATCTTCCAAAGGATCTTCCATAGGTTCTAGACGTTCTTCCCGAAGTTCTTCAAGAGGTTCTTCCATAGGTTCTAGACGTTCTTCCCGAAATTCTTCCAAAGGTTCTTCCATAGGTTCTAGACGTTCTTCCCAAAGTTCTTCAAGAGGTTCTTCAAGAGGTTCTTCAAGAAGTTCTTCAAGAGGATCTTCCGTAGGATCTAGACGTTCTTCTGTAGGATCTAGAGGTTCTTCAAGAGGATCTAGAGGTTCTTCAAGAGGATCTAAAAGAAAATCACAAAAATCTAAAAGAAAATCACAAAAATCTAAAGGAAAATCACAAGAACAAGAACAAAAACCAATGATAGGTTATAATGTTACTGATTTTCAATTTAATGGAGGATTTTAAAAAAAAAATATTTTGCTAAAATGTATATAAAGTATGGCAATTGGATATCCATTTAATAGATATAGAACTATGAGCAAACCAGAGGAACCTGAGTATATAAGAAGGGAACCATTAACACAAGAAATATTAACTTCGGGTAATAAAGAATGTAATTTATGTGAGGAGTATAAGAAAATGATTGAGTTTCAAAAAAATATTATTCTGATTATTATTGGTGGTGTAATTATTAAAATGATATTAGACTCATTTATACGTAATTAATTTAACCTTTTTATCTTGACCATTAATAGTTTTCGACGTTAATATGTTTTCCATAACTAATTTTTTTTGGTTTTTTATTTTTTTGTTTTCTTGTTCCTTATTTACCCACGATATATATATCGTTATCGGTTTTAAATATCTTACATAAAATCCTGAATCCCTTAATGTATCAATAATATAACATAAACAAGCCCTATAATCATAATCATCATCATCCAAATAATTCAATGGAACACTAAATAAAACCTCCTTTTTCCTATAATACTTATACATAGTCCTAATATGCTCACAACATTCATCTAATAATTTCTCATAAATCTTAAAAGCCCTTTGTTCTCTAAGCCTATCCTCATATTCAATATCACTTATATTAATCGACATATATTAAAGAGTAATTTATTATGTATAATATACATAATGGAAGAAATCGATTTTTTATACGTCTTACTACGAAAAAAAAATAAACTTGAAGTTAAAATAAAAAATAGTGAAGATATAACTAAATATCTTCCTAAACCGTTTATTGATACTATTTGTCAAAATTGCGGAAGTATCGTCGTAACTTCCCTAAAAAACCTAAAAAACCATAATACTATTATTAATGATTTAGAAGAAACTACAATTTTTACTATTATTTTAACCAACGATATAGATGATGAAACTTATATTCAAGTCAAAAATAACACAAATACAAAAGCATTACTTCCCGAAATAATTATTGACGATATTTCAAATAACATTGGACTATATATCAAAAATATGCTTAAACAATTAAAACCCAAAACCGAAAATTAAAATAAATTTCCTGTCTCAACCTTTGATTTACTAAATTGTGGTTCGAACCTTTGAACCATATGTTCTGTATAATCTGGGTTAATTATTATAGCTGAAGGTGGATAACTTGGTTTAACCCATCCTGAATATATGCCTGCTGGAGCTCCACCATATCCAAACTCTCCTGGTGATGCTCCATCTGGAAATCTAATTGTTGGTGAATATGTTGTATAATCTATTCTTTGATCTTTAACTGGCCACAATGGTTTTGTCCCATCAGTAGTTGGAAAGTTTGTAGTAAATGAATTTAAACTATTTAATACCAATGACACTATACCAACAAATACAGCAACTACAAATAAAAAAATTAATACAGGTTTAAGTAATACAAATAAATTTTGTTCATCGTTTCCCATTTATTTTTATTAAAGAAAATTATTTCATTTTATAATATTTTTTTAAGAATAATACAATTATATTAATATCTGAAACTCCAAATGGTATTATCTGATTTCTAAATTGAGTTAATTCTTTACTTAAATTAGATATCCATATTAATCTTTTTAATTTTTTTTTATCATCATCTGTTTCTAAATTTTCTTCCATATTTATCATCAATCTTATCAATATTTTTAGATATTTTATTATAAATATTTTGATACACCTGTAGTATTCTTTCTTCAGAATAATTATTCTGTTTCTTTAAACAATCTCCTTCTGAATTTTCTCCAGTTTTATTTATTAAACTCCGAAAAATATAAATCACTTTTTACTGTCATTTTATTACCATCCGAAGTTATATTAACAGGATATCCACCGAATAGAAGTAAAGACTTATTATTAACATTTAATTTTTCTGGAAGATTATAAGTATAAGTATTACTATTCTTGGATTTAATAGACATTATATATATATTAAAAAAAAAATAAAATTTCTTAAGAAAATTAATTTTTATCTTTAAATTTAAACAATTCAACACTTTCCTTTAATATTTCTTCTATATTATTTGGAATATTTTCAATATTTTCACCTGTAAATAGTAAATAATTAAAAAGGAAATAAAAGTATAAATTTCTATGTCCTTCGAAATTACTAGGAATATCTTCTATAGTAATAGTATTATCTTCTTCTGTGGTATCAAAATTCACATAATCAAAATTATTTCCTGATATTTTATATTTAACATCTTCAAATTTATTAATATCTTTATATTTATCTGTATCATTAAGTTTTTCAAAAAACTTAATAATAGTTTGAGCTGAAATATTATAATTTTGAATTTCATTATATAATTTCTCAGTTTCTGAATCCGATTTAATACCAAATGGTACAATCTTATCTTTAAATTTAAACAATTCAACACTTTCCTCAAATATTTTTTCTATTTCCTTTGGAACATCTTTCATATTTTTTTTATTAAAATGATATTTTAAAACTAAATAAAAGTATAAATTTTTAGGTCCTTTAAAATCTTCAGGAACTTTTCTATAATCAATTTTATTAATAGTAATTTTAATAATATTCTTTTTTAATCTTTCTATACTAACATTTTGGTTTTCATCAAGCTTATATTTCTTATTAAGAAATTTAATAATAATTCCAGATGAAACATTATAAAAATTAAAAATTTCTTCATTTGATAAAAGTTTTTTTTGGTTTTCTTTATATTTATCTAGTTTATTATTTACATCATAATATAATTCTATATATTTTGCATATTCATTTGTAAATCTTTTAACATTTTCATCTTTATTATTATTATTAATAAAAGTAATAACATCTGTTTTATTTGGAATTATTATACCTTTTTCTTTTAAACTACTTCGTAAAATACTATAAATAGTATCTCTCATATTTCTTATTGCATTAATATGATTGGTTACTATTAAATATTTATTACTTTTATCATTTCCACCTTCTTGTAAAAAATTATTAAAAATACTTCTACCTACTAAAGAATTAGATTTAAATTGTATTCTTGATCCACCTACCAACCTTATATCTACTTCTTCTGTCCCATTTAATAAGTAAGGGGTATTTTTATTTAAAGTTTTAATTAATTCCATATATATTTATTATAAATATTTATTTTTCTAAAAATTTTATATAAAATGATATTAAATTACTTGTTAGTTTTATATTTATATTACTACCAAATTCTGATAATATATTATTATTATTATTTTTTAATTTATTAAAAATATTTATTAATATTTCTTTATCAATTACTGTAATAGTATACATAAATTGTTTAATATTATTGTTTATTTTATTAAAAGTTATAATACTAATGATTTTTTTATCTTTTATTATTGGTAGTAATAAATATTTATCATTATTAGTTTCATCAAAATTAGTATTTTTAAATTTAACTTCAATTTCATTTTTATTTATATATGTTATTAAATAGTCCGAAATATTATTATTAACTATCTTCTTATTATTAATTATTTCTGATAATATATCTTTATAATTTTCTGTTTTAATTCTTTCAGAAAATACAGAAATGGAAATTTCTTTTTTAAAAAATTTATAATTATCTAATTCTCTTAAAATATAATTATATTCATTTGAAACTTTTTTTAATAACTCTTTTTCTTTTTCATTTGGATTTTTTTTATTTTCAATTTGGTTTTTTATAGATTCTATACCTTTTATATTATCTTTTAATAAATCTATATAATTATTGATAATTAAAGATTTGTTAATAATAGAACCTCCTGTTTGTAAATACTTCTTAAACATATATTGTCCCAATAATTTATTTGATTTTACTCTTAATTTAGAACCCCCAGATAAAGACTGAAGTTCAATTGGAATACCATTAATAGTATATTTTTCGGATATATTACTAGATATTTTACTAGGTAATCTATAATCGTTTGTATAGTTCATATATATATTAAAAAAAATATTTTTTTTTTAAATTTATTTTATTAAATAATATTTCATTAAAAATAAATAAATTAATTTATCATCAGAAACTCCAAATGGTATTATCTGATTTCTAAATTGTGTTAAATCTTTACTTAAATTAGAAATCCATATTAATTTTCTTATTTCTTTTTCATCATCTTTTAATTCATTTTGTACATATTCAGCATATTTATCTTCACTTATATCAATATCTTTAAT
>Ga0136558_1000238_pt1 | contig 32991 bp, 21 predicted proteins | sample AntRauTorckE6833_FD_101391 | JGI IMG/M metagenome (GOLD analysis project Ga0136558, IMG submission 101391) | Saline lake microbial communities from Rauer Islands, Antarctica - Metagenome Torckler E6 #833 | ecosystem: Environmental > Aquatic > Non-marine Saline and Alkaline > Saline | place...
CACAACCTTGCCGTGGCTTTTGGCAAGCATAGTCGTGGCCTTGTGGAGTACATCACGTCGAACATTCCGAACCCGAGCGTGGCCTCTCGCCAGACGGCGAACGGCCTTGCCCCGGTTCTTCCATCCTCGGTCTTGAATTTGGTTTTGGTGATTTGGGTGATCACGGTCGGGGCCATCCTCTACTCCTATGGCGGTCGTATAAACGAACTACCGTAGAATACCCGCGTTCACTAAGTTCCTCGCTACTGTTCAACGCAACCCTCCAGAGGTCAGCCCCGCATCAACCACCATCTCGCAAGTGAGGTCGCAATAGCGAAAGTCCCACCCCGAGAACACCGGGCTTGGGGGGTCCACGACCGTGGCGTACCAGAAGCCAGAGCAGTGATCTAGGGCAAGGCTCGAAACTCCCACGGTGGTGTTCGAGGTGCCGGTGAAGCGCACGTTGCGGATCGAGAGCTTCCCGTCCAGGGACAGGACCGTGGGGTTCTGGAAGTCGATCCTCGTGTCGGTTGAGGGGTTCGCGGCATAGATGTACACATCGACCCCCGCCGCCGCCAAGTTGGAGCCGTTCCAATCATGGTCGCTGCCTTCGGCCAACCGGATGACGATGGGGTCATCGGATGCGGATGTGCCCGCTGCAAGAGCCGCGTCGATGGTCTGATACTGCCGCTTGGTGGCGTCAGCCCCGAGCCCTGGATCCACGAAGTATTCGTTGGGGGCTGTGTAGGTGTCCGGGCCACCACCACCGCCGCCTGGGCCGACGTTGGCTTTGCCATCGAGGTTGGATGAGCAGGTCGCCATCATTGACTCCTGAAGATGATCTGGACATAGATGCCAGAGGCCACGAGATCACCGGTGTCCGAGACAAGCTGGAACTGAACGCGGGTGCCCTCCGAGATTTGAAGGTCCGGACCAGTCCCAGTCAGGCCCAAGGTGGTTTGGGTGGCCGCCGTGAGACTCGTCATGTCGAACGTGGGAGCCCCCAACAAGTTGTTCGCACCGTCGATGTCTTCCACAGCCAGCGTGTAGGCACCTGCGGTTGTAGGCGTCACCTGTCCGTAGATCTTGATGGCCAGGATTTGCATGTCGTACGGAGCGAAGAAGACATGGTTGATGGTGTCGGAGGCTGACACCGTCATCTCAAACTGCGAGTCGTCGTTCGAGCCGCCGATGTAGATGATCTGGGCGTAGAGACCTGACGCCACCAGATCAGCATTGTCCGAAACGAACTGGAGCTGGACCGGTGATCCCTCGGTGAGCTGAAGGTTCGCCGGAATACCGGTGAGGGCAGCAGACACCAACGTAGTGGGTGGGAGACCCGTCAGGTCGAACGTAGCCGCACCCAACAGATTGTTCGAGCTGCTGACCTCCTCGACGGCCAACGTGTAGACACCTGCGGTCGTGGGCGTCACCTCCCCATAGACCTTGATGTCGGTGACGGTACAGTCGTAGGGCGGGAAGAACAACGTGTTGATCGTGTTCGCCGGGAACACCGTCACTTCAAGCTGGTGATCATCGGGTGGGGCACCCGAGACCGTCACGGTGGCCTCGGTGCCGAACAACATGCTGAAGTAGATGCCGTCGCCATCGAACAACAGATCATCAGAGATGAATTCGGCTGACCACTCGTCCCCAGCGCTGAAGGTCAGGTCAGCTGCTGTGCCCGTCAACGAGAGCGATGTGACCGCACCCATGACGAGGGTGTTCATGTCGTACGAGGCTCCGACCAGCATTGTCTGGCCAGTCGTCTCGTTCGTGAAGATCGCCGTGTAGTTGCCCTGGGTGTTGAGGACATCCATGCGCACAGAGATGTCCGACACCACTGCGCCGATCGGAACCCAGCCCTCGAACCTGTAGGTGTTGTTCGGCAACACCGGGACGTTTTTGATCAGGAACGGCGACCCACCGCCTCCAGACCCTGTACCGATGTCCGCCCAAGGACCCGCGTCCACCGAAGTCTGGAAGCTCGTGGTCGCTTGGTTGTAGCGAAGCCGGCCGGTGTTCGAGACGGAGACCGGGGCTGCCGGGCTGTCCTCGAAGATCATCGCGTCATTCGAGCTGATGACCGGGTTGGTGCCCCCAGAGATGTTGCCCGCGACAAGGACAGTGGCCCAGTCCTCGGTCACAGGGCCGCCGCCAGTCGCCGTGTTGAACACCACGGAGACGTAGATGGCGTCCCCGTCGAAGTTCAGATCATCCGACACCAGCTCTACGGTCCACTTGTCCTGCGCAGAGAAGGTCAGATCTGGGAGAGACCCAGAGAGCGGCACCGCTGTCACAGCACCCGCCACGATGCTGTTCATGTCGAACGTCGCGGCGCTCAACACCGTGTTGCCGGTCGCCTCGTTGGTGACGGCCAGGGTGTAGTTGCCTTGGGTGTTCACCGTCTGCATGTAGACGCGAACGAAGATCAACTCAGCCGCAACCGGGGCCCAACCCCGATACCGCACGGTGTCGTTGGGCACGCGCGGCATGTTCTTGTGGTAGACGACCGGAGCGACAGCGGCAACGGCTGCGATCTCGTCGATGGCGTCCTGTACGTTCTCCGCCATCAGTCCAGTGATGGTGTTGTCGTAGAAGTGCGACTTCGACTGAGCCAGTGCGTTGAGGTCCGGATCAGTGCCGGGGAACACCAATGCGTTGTACTCGACGCCACTGGTGTTCAACGTGCTCGTGCCCGCCACGCCCGTCGTGTCGAAGTTGATGTTGCCCACAACCGAGGTGAAGCGGAGCGTCGCATTGATGTTGCCGACCAGAGCGCCTGCACTCGGGTGGATCCAAACGGCGCTGCCCAAAGCTCCCGAAGGAACATCAAACGTGGAGCGGCTCACTTCGAGTTCTTGCGCCGAGCTGCGTAGGCCCCATCCGGAGGCGTTCCGGCCCACGAATTGACACGCATCGAAGATGGCTGATTGGGTGACCACCAGACCTGGGTTCAGATCAACAGGGCTGGGTGCGTTGAGGTCGGTGCGAAGGAAGCTCGAACTGGTCGACACCCCCGACTGGAGGAACGCTACCCTGTCTGCTGGGTTCGAGCTGTCGGTGAGGAGCACACTGTCTTCGACACGGAGCGAGCCACCTTGAAGATCAACTGCGGCACCTTGAGTGGGGGAGACACCGAGCTGCTCCACGCGCACCCGGTGCATGCGCAGGCTGCCGACGCCAGTCTTCCGCAAGACGGCGTTGGTGCCTACGGTCGTGCTCTCCAGGTTCAAGCCCGAGACCAAGGCCCTGCCAGCGGGAATGGCAGCCTCGTGCCCTGTCGCTGTGGCGGTACGGAGGATCACCGCATCCGAACTGCGACCGTCGATGTTGCCCGGCCACCCAACGACATGGATGTAGGGCTCGAAAGTCACATCCTCGACGTAGACGCCAGGACGCACAGCCACGACCCACTGCTCTGAATCGGAGGCTCCCGCAAAGCTTGCCGCCGTGATGGCCGCTTGTACGGTGGAGTGGTCGGCGTAGTTGCTCGTGCCATCGTTGGCATCGACATAGAGCAGCCTCCCGCTCGCCACCAAGGGCTTCACGAAGTCCTTCAGAGTGACGAGGTTGAAGTTCTGCTCGTTCGCCCAACCCTCGACATCGACATCCACAGGGATGATGCCTGAGTCGTCGCGACGCTCTCCCGCCGCCACCAGACAGAGGGACCCAAACGCCGTCTTGGACCTGAGCCGGACGAACTGGGTGTCCTCAGTGACCTCTCCAGCGTCCACCGTCAGCTTGATCAGGTAGGGACCTTCGACATCGGCAATGAACATGCCGGGCGAGGCTGCCGTCGCAGAACCGCTGAATGTGGCCGCAGAGGTCTCCGGCGCGAACGCGATGACCCAGTTGTAGGTCGAGTGCGCATCCACTGCTGTGAGGAGCACAATATCGCCCTCAACGAGGTCGTCTCGCGACACCCCGTCAAGGGGTGTGACCCCATTTCGGAAACTCCGGATGATTGCCGCCATCAACTCCTCACAGGGAAGGCTCTACCTCTGGCGGGCTATAGGCTGGCCACCGCAGCAGGGTTCATCTGGTGGCCCAACGGCGTAACGGGCAGTCATGACACCAGATGAACAACTCGACTTCCTACACGACCAGAAGGTCGCCTCCTGCACTCGATGTCCTCTCCATGAGCATCGCACCCATGCTGTGCTTGGAGAGGGCTCTGCTGAAGCAGCTGTGTTCTTCGTTGGGGAGGGTCCGGGTGCACAAGAAGACCAGCTGGGGCGTCCCTTTGTGGGTCGTGCGGGCGTCTATCTGAACAACATCCTCAAGCATGCCCGGCTCACTCGCGAAGAGGTCTACATCACCAACCTCGTGAAGTGCCACCCCCCAGGCAACCGTGATCCCGAGGCGGGGGAGATCGCCACCTGCTCATCCTTCCTGCACGCTCAAGTCGCTGTCGTGAAACCTGACCTCATCGTTGCCCTTGGACCTCTGGCGGGCAACGCGATGACAGATCAAAGTCCGGCACTTTCAGAAGAAGTGCTCCAGAGACGCCTCTGGACATACCGAAACCCCAGCACCGGCTTCGAGGCCCCCGTCGTGTGCATACACCACCCTGCCCACTTGATGCGGCTGCGAAACGATCCCGAAGCGCTGCGTCCGATCTACCGAGACACCGTAGCCAGTCTTCGCAGGGCCATCGCCCAAACAAAGAAACTTGACCTGGACTTCGACTTTTAGGGTTTGGTTTGATCCGGGTGCGCGTAGTACAGGTGTAAGGAGATACACCGATGCTGTTCACTCTCGGAAAAATTGTTGGCACCCCCGACGCGCTGGCCCTTCTTGAAAGCCACGGGGTCGAGCCGAAAACCCTTCTTGACCGCCACGTCAGCGGCGATTGGGGCGATGTCGACGACCACGACCATGCGGTCAACGACCAAGCCGTCAAGACCGAGGGGCGCATCCTGTCGGTCTACGACATGAGCAACGACCAGAAGGTCTGGATCATCACCGAGTGGGACCGCAGCGCGACCACCCTGCTCCTTCCTAGCAACTACTGATCTCTGGAGTTCATGATGCCTGTCCTCTGCAAAGAAGCTGCCGCCAAGACCAACGATGCCGAAGTGCTCGCCGTGTTCGAGAACGCCGGCCTCACCGCCGCCAACTTCGTGCTCATCGAGCACCCTTCCCACCCCGAATACAACCGGGTGGTTGTGATGGGAGCCGAAGCCTACGAGCGCTACCGCTCCGACCGTGCCGCCCTTCGTGCGGACCAGGACCGCAAGGGCGCTGAGATCAAAGAGAGGGGCGGCTTCATGACCCCCCGTCAGCGCGACGACATGCTCTGCTCCATGCAGCGTCGCCACTTCAGCTCCGGACTCAGGGAGTTCCGCCTCTCCACCAACATCTACGGCTGGTGCGTCGAGAAGACCACCAACCTCGGGGGTGGAGCTGCCGCCCAAACCCGGCGCGGCCTCAACAAGGCAGAGGCCATCGCCTGGGGCGTCCAGTGGGCCAAGGCTGACCCCAACAACCGCTACTTCACCGTCTACACGTCCTACCTCCCCGAAGGATTCGAGGTCTAGCCATGCTGATCGGACTCCCCTCTGCCCACGACTTCTCCATTCAGTTCGACGAGACTCGTGGCGAGATCGTCGAGCTGGGACTCGACAACGTCCGAAGAGGTCTAGGCAACTACATCCCCGACATCCAAGGTGTCCGGATCGTGCTCCACACCTTGGGCGAGTTTGGGGATGAGGACACCGAAGTCCGACTCGAACTCGATGAAGCTGCCGCACTCGCAGAAGCACTGCTTGAACTCGTCCGCCAGCAAAGGTCCGCATGACTACCTCGAACGAACAGCTCGACACGCACCTACGTCAGCTTGTGGTCGCCCGATACGCCATGAGCCCGTCGGTGCCGGACGACTCCAAGTACCTGTCCGTCTCGGACTACGTTCTCGACCAAGGGGAATTCTTCCGATCTGAAGCGCTGGCAGACCACGAGCTGCGCATTCTGGAGGATGCCATCGCCGCCGCGAACCAGAGGGACGACTGGGGCTTCGAGCCCCGGCAATGCTTCGCCAACGCGGCACGTCTGGTGCTCTTCGACGAGTCCGGAGAGCTGCGCTACTGTGAAGGCTTCGCCTTGGGCGCAGTCATGCCAGTGGCCCATGCCTGGGCAGCCATCAACGGCAAGGTCGTCGACCTCACCTGGACACTGAAGGAGGGGGAGGGCCCCGTGGGCTTCCGGAAGAACACCCCTTCCATGATCGGATTGGGGGTTTGGTTCCAGAGACCCGCGCGTATAAAGGGCTGGAATTCCTCGGGCACTACCTTCGAGGACGAGTTCTCGAAACAGAAACCTACCTGTCCCTGATCGACGACATGGCCGGCAACTGGCCGCTCCTCCAAGAAGATCGCCTCAAGCCCCCTCCCCACTACGCGGAACTCCGCGCCTCCTTCCAAGGACCCTCCTGATGAACAACCTCCGCACCCCGCTCGCCAAGATGGACACCGACACCCTGGGCTTCCTCTGCATCGCCGCGCTCCTGCTTGTCGCAGGCATCGGCTGGTACTTCGGCTACGTTCAGCCCCGCGAAGAGTTTCTGCTAGCCGTCACGGACTGCACCAACCAAGCCCCTCCGAACACGGACCCCCAGGCCGCGTGGAGCCAATGCGTCACCGTTGTGCAAGCACAGCTGTGAACCTCCCAACATGGATGCCCGCATGAAGATGCACGAGATCAAAGCGAGCTGGCGCTTGCCCACCCCAACGGTCCAGAACCGGTGGAACCTTGGCATCGAGCCGCCCACAGTGGTCATCGTAGAAGGTGCCCGTCTGTCCGACCCCTTCGCCGAAGTGATGCGGTTCGCACTGACGGGCGACGGGACGTTCCTCCTCGGAGACGCACACACCGTCCTACACCGGGACATCGGCCTCGCGGGCTCCGCCTGTGGGTACGGACAAGTCCTGACCATCGGTGTGGTCCTCCGCCCAGAAGGAAGCTGGGTTTGCATGACCCAGCCCTTCGACACGGTCCCCAAGACGCTCTTCCCCCGCCTGTCCACATGGATGGAGCTGCTCGACGGAGAAGTGGTGGAACTGCGGAACGGCTACAGCGAAGACGTGCTGTTCTAGCTCGATTCGAGGGTGACCTTGATCACCATTCCCTCGACGAGGGGCAACATGTCTCCAGGTAGAAGGGTGCCTCCTACAGGATCCGACCGGCGGAACAGATACGTGATGGAGGGCCGGCAGGAGGGCCCTACAGTCACCTGGGCCAGCTCCAAAAGACGGTCATAGCTGATGAGCGCCCGATCGACCTCGACCCACTCGTCGTTCAAACTGATCCGCATGTTCCCTCACAGGTAGAACTGGTTGGAAACGTCTTCGGCGACTCGTGTTTTGTACTCCCGAACACCCAGACGATCGACTGTTACCGTGTACGTCTGGCCAGTGGCGACCTCGATCATCCTTGGCTGAACGCGGAGAATAGACGGCGCGACGCGCACCTCAGTTCCCGAGCCTGGATTCTGGGTGAGAGGTCCCCCATTTGGACCGAGCACGTCTTCGAGACGGTAGCTCCCCGCATTCGACCCTTCTACGAAGGTGAGCACTTCCCCCTCAGCAGCGAGAGACCAGTCCTGGGAAGCGTCTGTGAGCACACCACCGCTCGACACGGTCGCTGAACCTGCCAGCCCCGAGGGAGTGGTCGTGTACGCCCGTGCCGTGGTGTCTACAGACACGGGAAACTGAAGGACCTCGACCACTCGGTAGAGCCCGGCGTTGCTGCCTGTGTCGATCGTGACGGTCGCACCAACAGGGATGGACTCGAAGCTACGAGCTGGATCAGAGAGCAAGTAGCGCCCCGACAACGTGCTGCCTGTAGCCCCGTTGATCTCCTTCGCGCCGTAGCAGAACTTCCGAAGGTCGTCGTAGTAGTACGCCTCCAGCTCCCACACCATCGCATCGTCGGCGGCGTCATCAAAGATGTCCCCAAACGCATCGCGGAAGAGGTGGCTGTACTCGTACAGGGTGTGCGCAGGCTTCAGCGCTTCGAGGACCAACCGGACGTTGTTCTGGGTGACGAAGGGGTCGCCCGGAAAAGAGGTCCCTCCGTTTTGCTCGACGAAGATCTCGAAGATGAACTGGTCGTCGATGGTGTAGGCAGAAGCAGGATCACGAGAGGCAAGGTAGCGCTCGATGATCGACACTTCGAGACCCGAGATGGCCTCAATGCCCTCTTGAACGGCATCCTTCTTGGCTCCAAGTAGGAGCAGCCGGACCATGGTCTGAAGGAAGCACCGGTAGGTCGTGTCGCCGTCGATGACCGGAAGCCCCTCTTCCTCCGAGTCGGGAAACACCAGGGACGCGATGATCGGAAACAAGAACTCTGACCGGGTGAAGTCGTGGTCGAAGTCCAAGGTGATCTGTTGGGCCGTGAGCTGGATCTGAGCAAGCGCCTCCGCGATGGCTTGGAACTGGAGCGTGTAGAACGGGCCGTTGACCTGGGAGACGTAGTTGTCCGGCAACACCGCCATGAACGTGACCATGATCTTGTTCACGAGCGTCTGGAACTGCGTGTTGAAGTCCTGCCCTTGTAGAGGGAAGGGGGCAGGGTTTTGGCTGACGGAGTCCGGGTAGGGACTGACGATCTCGTCAGGCGCGTTTGGATCGTCGCTGTTGTTGCTTCCCGCCACGGCTACCGGTCCTCGTCGTAGGTGAAGTCCAGGGTGCCGATGACGAGGTACTCGGCATCACTTGGGCTCAGGTTCTTGGCGGCCGTCTCATCCGCAGAGATGTACGTGGCGGCGTAGTCGCGATTCGTCGGGGAGTCGGACACGTCAGTCGTCACAAGGATACGGTTTGCAGTCAGGTTCTGACGTTCCGCCTCGCGCTCGGCAGCCGTGTCGAAGCCAGCTGCTGTAAGCGTGGCGTCGTCGGTGAGGCCGTTGATGACCAGCCCCTCAGAGCCGATGATGAAGGAGAGCCCTGTCGTGAGGCCCACCGTCGAGATCGGCAGCGCACGCAGCTCCAAAGTGGAGTCGTCCTCGAACACGCTCCGGAACTCGTTGGGAGGACCGCCGTTGTTGTCCGTCGCCGCCTTGAGCTGATCTTCGATCAACCATGTCGAGACCGTCTGGGTCGAGAGGGCCGACAAGTAGGTGGAGTCACCCTGTTGCCCAGTGACCAACACCTCACGGACCACCTGACTGCCAGCCTGACGGACCATCTTGGTGAGAGGGGTCACCACGTAGGAGACACCAAAAGTCTTGTCGATGGCGGAGATGATGTCGCTCTTGCGCAGAGGTACGCCAAGGCGGATGGCTGCGAACAGGTTGGTCAGATTGGTTCTGACGGCCGTGTCCACCGTGGACTGCACCGAGCCTCGGTTGAGTACGATGGTGGCGGCAATGTCCACGGGGACATCAACACCATCCTTCGCAAGCACATCCGCCGTCAGGTGCTTCATCTCATTCAGCTCGTCCTGGGCGGTGGAGACCACGAGGTTGGTTGTGTACTGCACCACGAAGTTCTCATCGTGCTCGTAGTCCACCAACACAGACTCGCCTGAGGAGATGGCCGTGCCTGCAACCCTCTGGATGGTTGTGGGAGTGGTCTCATCCCCTTGGGAGATGGTGTAGTCGGACACACCACTGGGATCGTTGGGGCCTCGGTAGGTGACCGAGCGGTCCGAGTTGAGCACCACGATGCTCAAGAAGTTGACCCCCAGGTTGTCGAGCGACTCCGCGAACTCACCGATCATGACGTGCGGCTCGTTCGAGATGGGGATGGACTCTCCTGATGGAACCGTCACACCTGTAGCTGCGTTCGTCACCGAAGTGATCTGGACGTAGTCACCGGCCAAGGACGAGCGACCTTGACCCAGAGGGGACGAGGGGTGGAAGAGCAGGAAGGCCGCCGCAGGGAGGGTTCCAGACACCGACCCCGTAACTGCCGTGATCTCGCGCACCGGCTGACGAGGGAGCACGAAGCGGTTGGTAGACCGGCGGCGGTAGTCGCCCAACACCACGTCGGTCAGAGACACCGCCGGCTGGAGCAAGTTCGTGTCGAGCTTGATGGTGTTGAACCCCGTGATCAACACACCTGTGAGGTCGAAGTCCTCGCCGGTGGTGGCGTTGCGGAAAGCGAACCCCGCCGTCGCACTGTCCAGCATCTGAACGATGGGGTTGCCCTCGGATAGAAGGTTGTCCACCGCGCGGAACTCCAGATCAACGGGATCGGAGATCAACTCGAACTGGATGTCCTTGGCGACATCGAAGCTGAACGCAAAGGTGTCGGTGACCGTGGCGATGCTGTTGCCCTGGATCCACACATCAACCTTGCCGCCTCGATGCTGCTTGTCTGCCGCATCCCAGTCTCTCTGCATCAGAGGGTCGAGAGCACCCACTACATTGCCCTGAATGACCCCTGGGACGGCCGCGACCGTTTGGAGGTACCCACGCGCTGTTCCGCTGTCGACGCCCGCCACGGCATTCTGTGCGCGCTCTGCGAGCTGCCGGTTGGTCTCGGTCTGAGTCCCCCCGAACATGGCGGACTCATTGGTGACGGACAGCCCAGGAATAGAGCTGACGATGCGGCGAACCTGACCCACACCCACGTTGCCGGACTCGCCAGAGTTGACGGCCTGCACAGGGATGCGGACGAGGAACCGACCTGTTGTGGGGTCCCGGAAGGACGCGATGTTGTTCAGCGGAAGTTCTGAAGCAGACGTGGTCCTGAACTGCACTGAGCCAGAGGCTATCAAGGTGCCAAGCGGGATTGGGATCGACCGAGTGGGAAGCACGGTCGTGAAGAACGTGACCTCGCCCCGAGAGAACCTGCCTGGGGTCCGGAAGATGTGGAAGTTGCTGGCGAGCTGCTCGTACGCCCGGTCCACGAGGGCCTGCGTCTCCGCATCCCTGCCAAACCCGAAAGCGCGCTTCAGGCCAGTCTTGTAGACCGAGAGGCTGACCGCAACGCTGTTGCCAGTGTTCTGGGGGTCATCGAGGGAGTTGAGCGAAGAGAAGCTCTGGGCCCGGTGCATGAAGTCGACGATGAACCGGATGCGCTGGGCTTCGTTGGAGAAGGGGTCAATCACCGTGTCCCGAAGCACCGACCCGGCTTCCATCTTCACCGTAGGGCTCGACCGGAAGACCGAGGCCATGTAGTCCTTGACGATCTGCTGCCGCGACAGGACGGGGAAGTTTCCGACGTTGGTCGACACCGTCAGAGGAGAGCCCACGACCTCGATCGAGAAGCTCGACTCGGTCTCCACGAGGTTGACACTGTCGTAGTAGATCGCCGACACGACGTAGTAGAGCGGCTCAGTGGCGGCGATCGAAGCGAAGGCACCGATCGAGACGGTGGCGGGGGTGGAGTTCGGGCCTCCTGCACGGTCATGGCGGAAGGAATATTGGTCGAACTGCCTCACCTGCTTGACCACGAGGGAAGTCGTGACCTGCGTGACGAACTCTGGAACCTCGATGCGCTCCACGAAGTCTTCTTGGACCTCAGTGTCGTCGATGCCCACCTGAGTCTGACTGATCTTCACGAAAAGAGGGTCGGCTGCGGGATCACCGAAGCCGTTCGTAGCGATGTTCACGCTCTGCTCAATTTGGGCGAGGTCAGCGTCCTCGGTGACGATTGAGCTGTCGATGACCGTCTCGATGTTGATCCGCCTGTAGCCAGTGATGCCACCCCCCGCGAATTGGCTCGCGTAGAAGTTGAACCCCACCAGGGTTGGATCGTCGATGTCCGTCACCTTGATGTCGACCTGATTGTCCAGGCGCTCGACTTCGATCTCCGTTGGCGGCGCTGCCACCAGCGTGAAGTCCCCATCTCGGATGACACGTACCTCGATGCGGGCAGGGGTTGACACCGCGCCGGAGCTGGAGACGGAGCGAACAAAGATCTCATTCTTGCCCGGCTGCAAGTCGAGCCCGTCCGGGAACGCCGTCGAGTTGGGGAGCGTCCAAGACGTGCCCTCAAAGGCGATCAGATCCGGCTCATTGGTGAACGCACCTCCCCGAATGCTGACCTGCATGTCTACAGTGTCTGGATCGGTGGTGCCCGAGAAGAACCGGGATGTGAGCGTCGTCGAGAAGACGAACTCCACCCGAGAGACACCATCGGGACCTACAACCTTTGGAGGGTTCGCCATGACCTACTATCCGAGGAAACGACGGGCTTGAGCCGTCGTGAGACCAGTCGTGTCCAGGCCGAGTGACAACCCATTTGATCCCGCGAGCGCGATGGCCCCCGGCACGGTGAACACGATGTTGAGGCTGATGGGTTCGCCCGAGCCGTTTGACACCACCACATCCACAAGGAACGCAGAAGGGTCTTGCTCGTGCGGAGAGACATTGACCGAGAGTACCGAGACCAAACGCTCTTTGGCGGTGACTCGTTGAAACCGGGCCTGCTGGGTCTGGAGCTGCTGCATGTTGCGCAGCCCGAGACGTACATCTTCGTTGATCAGCGTCGTGACCAAGCCAATGGCTTTCGCGCCGATCCGAGACTTCAATGAGGTGCCGTAGAACGGATGGAAGGGGTTGGACCCCTTCCCTGTCAGCAAGATCTTCAACGCTGCCTGATACAGCAGGTTCTCGTTCTCGATGATCAGCGGGTCGCCCCGGATGTCGAAGCGGTAGTCGTTCTCCACGAACGTCGCGCCGCAACGCAGACATCGTTCAACGGGAGCGGTGTAGGCGACACGGAAGTTGGCCGCCTGCTTCACCGAAGAGACGAAGCGGGGGTAGCGGTTGGTGATCGTGCCCTCTCGCTTCTCCAGCACCCAGGGAGGGAACACGGTTGCGCCGCGAGCACCCGATTGAAACGTGAACCCCAGCGCTTCGGCAGCTGACCCCGACACCTTGATGCGGGAGGACTGGCCCACCGTAGCCACATCGCTGAAGACAATGTGTCCCTTGATGTTCTCCACCAAGATGCTGTTCGTCAGAGGCTGGAACAGCTCAACAACCGTCTTGGCGGGAACCGCTCTCGACGATGGAAGCGTCACCGTCACCGTCTCTTCGCTGCTCCGAACGGTCAGCTCCAACCCTTTGCAGTCGACGAGATCAAAAGGCCCGCTCACCGAGCCTGTCACCTGCGCGACCGACAGGAGCCCCGAGCTAGGGATGTAGAAGGAGTCCTCAGGATCAAGCACCAGATCATCGGAAGACCGCACTCGCCTCGACCCGCTCGCCGACACAACTTGGATGCGTACGGACCCACTCGCCGCCACCGGCTGTCGGGTAGGCAGAGTTCGACGGTCCGCACCCAAGATGACCGACTCCTCGATCGTCATGTGTGGGCAAGGGAACGCGAGCTGGTACTCAATGCTCAGCGGATTCTCCTCAACTTGGCGGGCAGCTTCGAGAGCTTGACGATCAGGTCGGCTGCCTCAGCGGCCCCCTCAATCTCTGAAGCAGCCCAACCAAGCTCGTCCTGGCTACCTCTCCCCTGCTTCAACAGAGGGACGAGGCTGGGACGCAGCTCCGGGTTCTGAATGGCCGCCTTTCTGATGCGACTGCGGAGTGTGTTCACCATGCTGTTCCTCCATTGACCTACCCACCCCGAGCTATAGGCTCGACACCGGGTCAGAGTGCTGTGTTGTCCTCATCCGGGCTGATGTCGTCGAGCAGACTGACGAAGTCTCGCAACGCATCTTCGTTGGGGGTGGAGTAGTCAGCACTGCCGTTGTCGGAAGTGGTGTAGAAGACGCGATCGATCGCGGCGATGATCCCCGCCACACCAAGAACATTCTCGTACTGGCTCTCGTCCCTGGAGGCTGAGGCAGTGACCTCTCCGGAGGCGGACAAGGTCAGCTCCTCCAGCTCAAGCAAGAGCTGCTCCCGGAGGTCGCAGAGCTTGATGACCCGCCACTCCAAGTCGTTGCGCTTGTACCGGATGGCTTGGTTATGCGGCCTTCGAGCTTGCAGGACCTGCCCGGCCACCCGCTGGTCTTCGAGCGTGATGCGCCCACCGGTACGGGCAGGGATGTACTTCTTGATGTTCAGGAAGCCGCCCTCATAGGTGGCACCGATGCTGTAGACACCATCTTGAGGACTGATCACACCCTCCCCTGGCTGGCTCCCCCGCTCCTGCTGGTTCCCATCAGTGTTGGTGAACACGACGGTGGCATCTGGAGTCAAGAACAAGCTGATGTCGAACGGGTTCCCGCCCATGGCCACATAGGCCATCATCAGCTTCTCCAGGGAGGTGCCTTGGGGGACGAAGATGCCAGTGCGCTGTTCGGTGGTCGTCTGGTTGCCCGCATCCGCTACCACCTCACGAGCGTAGGTCACCGTGACCTTGCCGATCCGGGACAGCTCTGCCTCGATGACCGCAATACGAGCTTCGATGTCGCGACGCTCTTCGAGGATGAACTTACGGAAAGCTCTCCACGAACCCTGACGAAATGTGCCCAGCCAACCAAAAGACACTGCTCACCCCGCCGCGAAGAACGCTTGCAGCAATGCCGTAAGCGAGGAGTTGAGTCCGCCAGACAGGATGACCACACCACCGCCGTATGCAGAGGGAGCATCTGAAGGCTTGTTTTCAGCAGTGATCAGCTCACTGAGGATGCCGTCTGTACCATTGGCGACCGTCACCACGCCAGATGCTGCTGGAACTTGGAGAGCGGTGAGTTGGCCCAATAGGTTGACGATCCGGTTGATGATCGCCTGGACCTCAAGGATGCGCGCCTCGATGAACTCGATGTAGCGAAGGATGACATCCACGATGCTGTCGATGCCGGCCTTGATCGAGTTTAGCCAGTCCACGATGGTGTCAAGGAACGCTTCAATCGGAGGAAGCCCTTGCGGGAGCAAGCGGATGGCGATCCAACCCCCTTCCCCACCCGGAGGGCGGTTGAGCGTCAGGGGAGCCGCAGCGATGCCGAGCACAACCTGGGCTGCCGACAGCACTTCCCCACTGTTGTACTCGTGGAACACGTTGCGAGTGAAGTAGATGGGCTCCACGTTCTCGCCCGAGCGGTGGTACACAACCGGAGAGCGGTCCGCTGAACCATCGCCCTCGATGAAGACAGAGGTGTTCGCACCGGGACGTGTGCGGAAACCCGGGGGCCGTGACAACGTGACGCCACCCGGCTCCGAAAAGCGCTCCATCAGGTTCGTGGGATCAACAGCCAGAGCGAAGGGGTTGAGCGCGACACCTTGCTTGGGAGACGCTCCCAGGAATGTCGTCGTGTCGAGGGACTCCAAGATGGTCAAGTCCGGCAGCCGGATGTCGTAGTCGCTCCACTTGAACGCGCTCTCGCCGGTAAGGACCGCGCCGTTTGTGACCACCAACTCCTCGATGGTCGGACCCATGTTGCCGCTACGTCGGTAGAGCTGGTTGGCCACACTGCGGCAGCGGCGTAGGACCGCTCTGCGAAACTTGGCGGGGGCGAGGCGGTCACGCCGGTAGAACTTGGCCGGGTTGCGACCGACAACCATGGGGACGACGAACCTCGCGATGTCCTCAAGTCCCGTGGGGGTCTCCACCACCAGAGGAAACTTGCGGTCCCTCTTTTGGATCAAGGCGAACAGATCATCTTGGGCGTCGTGAAGGTTGTCCAGCTTTTCCTGAGTGGTCCTGCCAGCGATGACGAGGTCTTCTCCCGTCGTGCCCAAGTCCTGTGGCGTCAGCCCACTGACACCCACCAAGGCTTGTGAGCGTGCCGTCACGATGCGCTGAGCAGATTCGATCTCCTCGTTCAGTTCCGCGAGGGCCGCCTCGTTGTCAGCCCCATCCTCCTCACCCGCGCCCACGGGGCCCAAGGTCAAGTCAGCGCGAGAGAGCACAACTACGGCCAAAGCAGCTGTGACCGTGTCGAGGAACTGCGAGGTGGAGGCACTCGGGAACGAGATCTCTACGGGAGATGAGGCGGGGCCCCGGTCCTGGTAGTTCAGGGGGTTGCCTTCCACCGTCATGGGAACAGCCTTCCCCGCTTGACTGGAGGACGTGATCACTTGTTCGGTGATGGTCCACTTGTAGGTGCTGGCATCAGTGACATTGGGCGAGACCGCTGCCACGCGCACAAAAGCGGTGGTCGCCTGCTCCCCCACCCGAGCTGTGACTTTCCCACTGCTCTGAACCTCGAAGTCCGCCTCGTAGGGCATCTCCTCTTGTGGGATGCGGATGCTGAACCCTTGAGCGACGTTGCGCATCAGAGCGCCTGCACTCCCACCCGTCTGCACAAAGAAGGTCTTCTGGAGAAGGTACCTGTTCCCACTCTTCAGCTTGTCGACAGGGATGGGAGCAGGGTCGTTCACGTCCCGCATCGCCACCAAGCGTGCTGCCCCAGCCTTCAGCTCCTTGTTGCCCTCGATCGCATCGTCCCCACCGAGCGACACACCGTTGGTGTCGATCTGGTCATGGCCGCCGTAGAAACGAAAGGGGCGACCTCGGTTGTCCACCGTGAGGCCAAAGGCGCGAGTTTGTCCGCCCTCCTCGTTCTCTGCGTTGGCAGTGGGAGCTTCCCAAGCCAGGAGCAACCCGTCCTTGATCGTAGATACCTCCACCAAGAACCCGTAGGGTGCTGGTAGAGGCCACTCGATGGGTGACGCCTTGGCGGGCGGAGCCATGTTCCAGCGGACCAAGGCTGTGTCTTGAACCAGCCCACCAGTGTTGAACGCAGGCTTCAGGCCCCCGAACTTGGTGATCGCATCGTTCTCAGCCCCATAGACCACTTCGAGCCCGACAGGGACGCTGAACTGCTTGATGTCCCCGTCCTGGCCAAAGAACTTCATGATCCGGTGGATCAAAACGATCAGGGTAGCGATGGCAGTGGGGTCCACCGAGACGTACAAGAACACTGCGATGACAGAGCTGTTGGAGCTGAAGGCCGGCCGCGTTGGATCACTTCGGTCGGTGAGACGGCCAACCATACGACGCTCGTATGCCTGAAACCCTCCAAGCAGCTCGTCGAAGGGCCACTGTGGGTTGAGGTCTCCCGAGATGTAGATGCCGAGCTGTCGGATGTCTTCGAGGAATGATTCGATCTCGTCGATGATCGCTTCGATGATGGCGGCCAGAGGGTTCAGGAACCCCACCAGGAAAGCCTTGACGATCTGGAGGATCTTCAGAGCAATGTTGAGAATCTTCAACAGCGCCTGAGCGAACGACTCGATGATCTCGGCCAGATCGACGACGGCATCTGGGACGCCGATCTGGATGTTTCCCCACTGTGCCACCTAGCTCCCCCCGCCGTGCTTCAGCCGTGCCACATCGGCATGCAGCTTCGCCACGGTCCGCTGATCCTGCTCCAGCTGGTGTTCCAACAGGCCCTTGGCCTTCTCCAGCATGGAGCGCTGACGCTCCAACAGAGGCGACTCGACCTTGCGCTCTTCCGACTCCTCCCACTTCCCGTTCACAGGGACGCCTAGTCCTCGGAGGACGCGCTTGATCTCGTCGATGTCATGAATGGTCTCGGACATCACCTGCTCCCTGTACAAAGCGGTTCGATAGGCGGATTAGGCGTCACCGAGGCCCTCCTGAAGACGCAGCAGGTCCTCTTGCTCTTGCAGAAGGCGGGGCAGCTCGGCGTCGAACCGAGCGATGGCCGGGAGCGTGCCGTTGATCTTGTCGGAGCGGAAGCGGATCCAGGCGAAGCGAAGACCACGCAGCCTGTCTGTGCGGTCCAGCACGTCATCCACACGGTCAGGCAACACTGGGCGGCCCGAACCTGGACTGAGACCCTCTCCCAAAGCATCCTCCTCGAAAGACGAGTATGGGGGGCCGGTCGTGATGTTGGGAGGGCGAGTGGTGTCGAGCCGCGTGTCGAGGATCCAGAAGCGACGGTCGAGAACGGACAGGCAGTCCGAGGTGTTCAAGAAGGGCGCAACATCAACCTCACCCGAAAGCGTGGTCAACGCCTCGTTGCTCGGCACACCGAGACCGTCTGTCGCGCTGGAGGGTAGGTCCGTGATGTGGTCGTCACGCTGGAACACGAAGTAGTCGCCCTGCTTCGTCCCGTCGGATGGACCGGTGATCTCCTCAATCCAAGAGAGGATGCGTTCACGGTGCATCAACACGAGATCGATGGTCTCGTCGCTGAAGATGCCAGAGGGCCGGATGATCCGGTAGCTGAAAGGCTCGATGCTCTTGAACGTGCCGTCTTGGTACGAGTTGGACCCGTCTGCAACCTGGGTGACTCTCAGGTCCATCTGACCTTCGGGCCCACCAGGACCTGTGGACACCGTCGGATAGACCGCAAATTCCTGACCACTCGCGCCGAACACTACGTTCGTCGAGCTGTCAGGACCACTGAACGTGGACTCCCCGTTCAGCTCAAGACCCGCTGCGTCAGCTGCGGGGCCCAGCGCTGTGATTCGGTAGTAGCCTCGGTTGTCGTCCAGATCAGAAACAGGCCGGGCAACATGCTCGGCTCGGGCCGGAACGCCAGTGTCTCCGAAGGGCCGCACACCATCCTCTGGCGGACTGGTCTGGCCCGTTGGACCGGACAGCTCACCCGCAGGATCGATGATGACGATGTCGCCCACCTGAGCGCCAATCGAGGTCAAGTTCACGCCATTGTCGGAGAGTACGTTGACCGTGCCCGCTCGACCCCCCGTGTCTGCCACAGGGTTGGCCGTTGAGCTGAACACCTTGGTCTCGGTGATCAAGCCCAACAACTCTTCGTTGCTCTGTTCATGGGGAACAGGTGCTGTGCGAAGGTAGATGTAGAGCTTGTCGCCAACCGAAACCGGTTGGGTGAAGCCGGGCTTGGTGAGCAAGATGTCGGTGGCGTTCAGAAGCAGGCCAACACGGGCACGATCGACCTCGTTTCCGCTCGCATCCAGCAAGAGGACATCGTCTCCTGCGTTGATGTTCACATCCTCGCTGTTGAGATCTCCAAGTTGAGTCGCCGTGCCGAAAGTGGCGGTGTCCAACTCAAGGAGCCGGGTGGCGGGGGTGTAGCCGCCTACCTCCGCGCGACGAGTTTCGTAGGCGAAGCGCAAGGGTTCGAGGTTGTTGCCAATGCCGTCGAGAAGCTCCCTGAAACGACGGATCCTGCGAACCTGGAAGGTGACCCGCTCTCCGCTCGCCGTGTAGAGGGCCTCGATGGTGGTGCCGGCGTCAGGGACATCGCCAGTCGTGTTGATGACCAGCTCACGCGTGAAGTAGTCGACCGTCGAGCTGCCCGGCGTTCCGGAGCCTGCGAAGCCACCCGCGCCATCGTCCGTCATGGCCACAGTCGCGGCACCGCTCGTCCATGAGATCGTGAGCGAGCCTGGGGTGATGGGGTTCTCTGGGAGGTCGAGGGTCCCTTCACCCAGCACTGCACCCGAAGTCTTCCAGATGGCAATGAGACCGTCCGTCTCGGTGCCGTCCTCCACCTCCTCTTGGTTCGGGGACTGGTAGAACGTGCTCGTGTCACGCATACCGACTTCGTTTGCTGAGAGGCCCGTAGAGGAGTCCACGACCTTCACACCACCCGTGGCAAGGTCGAGACACGTGAGCGGCCAGGAAGGCTCAAGGAAGACACCCGCGAGGGCTTGGTAGCCCGCGACCCCGGACGGATCTGCCGTGCCGTTGGCAAGCACCAAACTGGACGCCGTGAACTTGTCTCCGGGCAGCACGCAGGCCACATCCGAGGTGTCGCCCGTCCCGTCTGTGTGGACGTTGTCCCACACCGTCGCTGTGATCGAGCTGATGTCCATGTAGTCAGCCACGTTGTCGTAGATGATCTCGGTGGGGTCCGGAAGGAATGTCGTGCTGGGCGTCTTCGCAGCAACCACCACATCGACAGTGTCCGCCCCGTTGGCGAGGGTGCTGCCGCTTGAGTAGGAGAACGTTTGGGCGCGAGCGCCACTCGTCACATCCTGGGGACTGTAGAAGCTCGGGTTGCTGAGGGTCAGCTCGCGGAGACCACCGGCAGTCGTCTCCCCATTGCCGAAGGACACAGTGTTGTTGTCTGGGAGCGGGGCAGCAAAGCCTCCCACGGGGAGGTAGGCGAAGCCCGAGACTCTCAACCCGGCGAGCGCTGCTGTGTCGAAGTCGTTGTTCGTGACGAGCGTGCCGTCAGCCGTCAGACCTGACCCACCAGTGATTGTGAACACACCCGCAGGTGTGAAGCTCGTGTAGGCCACACTGATGACCGTCGTTGGGTCCGAGATGTTGGGGATGACATAGAGCCTTCCCGAAGGAGCCCACGCGAACCCGCCTGGACCCGGACCATCCACGCTGCTGATGGTGATCTCACGGGGAGCACCTCCCCCAACGTTCGACGACACCACAACTGGGAACTCGATCTGAACCCACCCAGCAGAGCTTGGAGCAGTGGCCACGGGAGACGACGTGTTCGCGCCTTGAGTGGACCCAGCTTCGGGCACCGAGTGCCGCACAAGATACGTGCCCTGCTTGACGCCGCCAGAGCCTGAAGCAGCTGCTGTGACATAAGCCACGTCGCCCGCTTCGACATTGGTGAGAGCGCCTGTGCCGGCTGTGACATCGAGGAGCGCCTCGGTGCCGTCGAGCGCTGACCCGTCCCCACTCAGAATGGACCCTGCCTCGCCTTCGTCCGAAGACGGGATGGCCGAGAATGTCACCGGTGCGGAGGTGGTGAGAGCCGTGTTTCCGTAGCCCTCGAACGCCATCGCCTTGACCCGACCCTCGGTGAACGGAGGTCCACCGGAAGGACCAAAGGTGCCTACGACCCCTGTGGTCGCATCTCGCGGAAGGAACGTGAGCGGGAGAAGGTTGTTGATGTTCGTGGAGTCGTTCACATCGCAGTCGTCGTTGCCCGAGCACGTCACCCGTCGAACGAACAGACCTCCATCTACAGGAACTGCCCCCACCGTGGTGGTGCCGCGTGGCAACACGGTGCTCAAGTCGTAGCTCTCTTGGAAGGTCAGACGGTCTTCGAGGATGTGCCCTGTGTCGCTGCCTGCGGAGGCGATCCCACCGACCCACGTGTCCACAGTGATGGCGATGTTGTAAGGGACTGTGGGCCCCGGTGCGGCCGTGCCCAGCGCGGTGAAGTCGACGAACCCGACAGCAGGGATGCTGATCTTCTTGTCGTCGAACTTGACCGTGCTTCCGATGGGCGCAACCCCAAGCGTCCCAGCGGCCGTGGCTCCCGCGATGGTGATGGTCTCCACCAACAACCCCGTGCCTGGATCGAAGAACTGGATGAAGATGCGGTTCTCGTTCGGGAAGGGGAAACTCGTGCCGTCCACGATGTCATTGAGACCCCCAGATGTGGTGGCCGTGCCGTCATCAAAGATCAACCCGCCAACACTGGAGATGTCGATCTCTGTGGTGGTGCCTGCGACCTCCTCCACTACGGCACCCGATGCGCCGGTGGGATCAAGGTGGGTCATCGCGTTCACGAAGATGTAGCGGAACCGGTCGCCCAACTGGGTGGCTGCTGGGAAGCGAGGTGGTTCGATATGGCCCAAGGTGCTGTCGACCTCGCCAATAGAGAGGATGCCTTGGGAGCTGGCTGGGAGCCCACCGCTTGAAGGAACCTCGACCATCAACACGTCGTAGCGACGAGCGTCGCCCACCCCTGAGTTGGGTGTGTACGCACCGCCCGTAGGCTCCAGATCAATTCCTGTGAGAAGGGTCGCTGCGGGCGGTCCCCCAAGCCCAGAGGGCGAGATCACGGTCCCGTCGGTGCCGACGATCTCTTGCGGATAGACCGACTGCGGGGTCGGACTGTCTGTGGTGAGAATGCTGGTGACGACTGACTGCACCGAGCCGAGGCGCTCCAGTTCGGTCGTCCCTCCGATGTCCAGGTACGGGATGCCGTAGTCCCCCGAGTCGTTGACGATCTCGCCTCGAAGCGCAGGGAACTCATGTGGAGTGCGCTGGTTGTTCACGAACTCCACATCCGCTTCGATGGTTGAGAGCGGAGATGGACCGTTTTGACCCAGCAGCTCCTTCAACCCAAAGGGTGAGGGGTCCTTCCAGCTTGGGAGAGAGAGGTCGCGGAACTCACCCGAGTTCTTGTTGATGCCCACATCAAACCCGCGCCGGTAGATCGGCAGGGACTCATTCGCCTCTTGCTGCTCTTCGACAGTAGGGGTGTCGTTGGCATCCGATGTGTCGAGCGCACCGGGAGGCGTCACGTAGATGGTGTCGCCCTTGAACAGCTCCACGGGGGAGCCTTCCAGCTCGCCTGCCCCGAGAGCTAGCAGATCATTGCCGGACTCGATGTCGTTCCCGTCGTCATCAACGAATGTGATCAAGCAGCCCTGGTAGACAGCCCCCACGAAGATGCCGCCGTAGGAAGGGTCAATGTCGAAGAGGCCCCCAAAGAGACCCGTCCCGATGGTTTTCTGGGCGTTGCCCACAGCGAAGGTGCTGCCATCGGGGCGGCCGAACGCCACCTGAGGAAGCAGGTTCTCTTTCCGATCGAGCGGCTTGAACGGCGGGGTCGAGAACTCCGCGTCACCCGTCAGCAAGTCCGCGAGGGTCCCGCCTTCCGAGATGAACTTCGAGGGGTCCGGCAAGCCCGTATCTGGGTTCACCGGGAAGTCCTTCAGGAAGAGGGGTGTGGCGATGACCGTGGGAAGGTCTTCCGTGAGAGGCTCGATGTCCGGGAAGCCTGTTGGACTGTAGGCCCAGATGCGAGCCCTAGCGCGACGGGCTCTGATCTCAGCATCCGTCGTGTTGACGATGGTTCCGAGAGCTGGGTTGCTGAGCGAGCCGATGGGGCTGCGGAAGGTGCTGCCGAACACCGCGCCTTCCCCCTTGAACAGCGACGGAGGCTCCAACATCTTGCTGAAGGCGTACACACCAGGATCGCCGGTCAGCGCGTCGGCTTTCAATCCCGGGTACGTCGTGGTGAAGACGAGGGTTGCCTGGGGGAAGATGCGCGAGAACCTATGGTTCTCCCCCATCTGACGGAAGTCGCCAAGAGCCTTCAGCCTCGGGAAGGGCGGAAAGCCCAGAGTGATCTTCGGACGCTGGATGCCTACGAGAACCCAGTCGTCGATGTCGTTCTTGATCAGCGGGCGTTGCTGATCCGAGTAGAACCGAAGCAGGTTCGGGTCCATGAAGTCGCCTTCGACTTCAAGGGAGGTGGGGTCCTGCGTTGCGGTCTCGGGATCGACGATGATGTCGTCGCCGTTCGGCTCGATGCCAGTGGGGCTTGCGCTCGTGAACACCCGGAACCACACCGTGCGGGGGTTCAGCACACCAGTGATCTGATCTTCCCAGCCAGGAGGTGGATAGACCTTGTCGCGTCCCACGAAGAACCGGAACTTGCCGTCCCTGTCTCCAATGACGCCGCCATTCGACCCCATGGACTCCACGAGCTGCTCGAACGAGACGATGGCCTCGTTGTACAAGCTGATGAAGGTGCGGCTGGCCCGGTCTTGATCGACGAGGTCCTGACGCTGAGACGTGAGGCCCAAGCTCCCCTGTTCGTAGTTCTTCGGCTCGCCCGGAGCCGCAGTGATGGGCCCCCCTGTTGCCGACTGCGAAGCGGCAGCAGCCGCGACGTTCTGAGCGACCTCTCCCATGTACGAGCGCAGCGGGACCGCCCGGAAGTAGAAGCTGTCCGGGCTGCGGAAGGTGTAGCTGGCCTGGAGAACACTGCCGAGAATGAGCCCTTCCTCGTCCGGGATCTTGATGTGGCTGTAGTTGGCCCGGAAGCGGGGGAAGTTGAGCACGCCCCCTGCCACGAACGGGGCCAACACCCCGAGGCGGGTGTGCAAGAACACCAACCGCTCACCGGGCTTGAGGGCCGGGTACTGCTCCAAGAGCGTCACCGCCCCCGTGTTCGCGTTGATGCTGTACTCGACATTGGGAACCAGCGTGCGGCCTGGGATGGGGCTCCCAATGTCGTCCGTCGACCCCAACAACACCAACGCCGACGGCTCGCCTTCAACCACGGCTCCCATGCCAAGGAAGTCCCGTGGCCCTGGCGGGTAGATGGGACGAACACTGATCTTCACCGTGTCGAACAGAGGCGAGAAACCCTTGGGGAACGGGGTGGTTACGTCTACGCGAGTCGTGAGGCCGTCATCCGACAGCGTCCCAGCTGAGATCAGAAGCGGGTAGCCTCCCATCTCCAACAGGTGGCCCGGAACTGCGTACGTCGTCACGTCGCCGTAGAAGATGATCGACAGCATGCCCCGATCGACGGGCTCATAGGTGGCCGACAGGGGAAGCAAGAACCCCGCGTTTGCCGTTGTGGGGGTGCCAGCGATCTCGGTCGTGACAGGCTCTGAAGTCAGCAGGCTGTTGAGATCATTTCCGGGAGAGCGCGACCCCACTTCATTGAGAGTCTCGGGGAAGATCGTCACCGTCGTCAGATCTGCGCCAGCATCGTAGGACGCACCTACGATGTAGATCGGGGTCTCTCCGATGCGAAGGAGCTTGCCGGGAACCATCAACGAGGTGCGGTCGGAAGCGAGCGTGAAGACCGTCGTCTCAGCATCGAGGAAGAATGGAGGCCGGAACACAGGGAGGGTGGAGGCCGAGTAGGACTCCTCTCCTCCGAAAGCTTCGAGGACGGCGTAGTTGATGCGAACAGAGGTACCAGACTCAACGCTCTCGACGAAGCTCACCTGCCCTAGATCGAGATCAAAAGCAGAGGTGTCGATGGAGCCGTAGTTCTGGCGGTTGGCACCCACCCACACAACTGGCTCTGGGGGGCTCACAACCGTGCGGCCCGTGGGGTTGAAGTTGTAGAGCCGATCGTTGGCCTCGGTACACTCCTCTTCCACGACCAGAAGCGGGAGGAACTCAGTGATCTCGGTCGTGTTCCCGTCGTCGTCCGTGACAACGGAGCCATCCGTTTTCGCCTGGAAGTAGCTGACCTCCACAATCTGACCGTCGCGCAGAGGGCGGTTGAAGTACACCGTGCCAGAGAGAGGGCTGATGACTACGTCGAGACCCCTCTCTGTGATCATCAGCTCCGTGAAGTAGGCCGTGCTCCCAGCTTCCGACGCCATGTCAGCGGTGCTGAAGTTCAACGTCCCATCGGAGGGCTCGATCTCCACTTCCCCAGCTGCCAGAACGTCGGGGTCGAGGTAGCTCTCGAAGTAGTAGACCTGCGAGCCCTCGTAGGCTTCGAGGATGTCGTTCGCGAACTGAATTTCGCCATCGATGCCGGAGCCCACCGCGCCGACCTCAACCTCATCAGTGAGCGTCGAAGGGTCCGAGAACGCTGAGACGAGCGTCATGTTGACGCCCAGCGTGTAGGGGTTGGAGCCCACCTGGATGATGAAGCTGGGATCAGTCGCAGATGCTGTGCTGTAGTGTGGATCGGACAGATCAGGGACCGCCAGACCGCTGTTGGACAAGATGCCCAACTCGGTGTTCGCCAACACCGTGGCTGTCGCCTCTGCATTCCCGCTTTCCAAGCCGAAGCGCACACGGATGTCGCGACCACGCTGGATGGATTCGGTGGCCACAGCTGCCAGTCGAGCAGAGGCTTGGGCCGTCTTGTTCGCGGGGAGGCTTCCCACTGACGACAACTGGCGCACCTTGAAGGGCTCGTCCGGGAGGTGGTTGAACTCCTCGTACTGGATGTCAGCCACGACGCCAGGATCGAACGTGTCGAGGTCGTACGCCTCGTAGATGCGGTAGGCGATGAACTCGTCGGGCCCGGCCAACAGAGGGGCATCCAATACTTCCAACGTTGTCTCGCTGGGCACGCCCGAGATCACATACCAACCAAGGAGGTCGCCGGCCTCAATCTGGAGGAGGTAGCCCGGAAGAACCCCGTCGGTGATCCACGTTGCATTGGGGTCTGAGAAGACAGCTGTGAGCCCCGAGCCTGTCACGGTACCTGCGGAGCCCACTGCCGCCTGCCCACCGATGTTGTTCGCCAGAAGCGCTTGGCCCAGGTTGCCCCCGCCCGGCAGAACGTAGTCGTCACCCAGAGTGAGAGGGGTGAACGCTCCACCTGTGGAGGCGAGGTACAGACCATTGCCGGGCTCGACTGCCGGATGCAGTGTCGCACCCAGAACCGATGGGTTGCCCAAAGGAAGTGACGTGCTCGGCGCGGTCACCTGACCCGTCACCGAAGCCTGCTCGATCCAAGCAAACCTACGGTTGCCGGCGAACTCGTACCGCACGTCCTTGTAGTTCTCCAGCAACGTGAGACTCAGTCCCTCGACAAGCTGGAAGAAGATGTCCACATCGTAGCCAGCCACATCTTGAAGAGGGGGGTTGTCTACGGTGAAGTACGGGTTGGCGATCACGCTGCCGGTCAGCAACGTCTCGCTGAAGATCCCCCGGGCGTTGAAGTCCGGCGTCTCACTGGAACGGTCGCGGTTGGTGGGGCTCCTGAAGAGCCCGACGCTGGACCCGTTGTCCGCCAGCCAGTTCTCGGATGCGCTGCTGTCGATGCGCCAGCCAGGGAGCAGGCCCAAGATAGCCGCGCCAGAGAGGTCGCGAACGGACGCAGAGGGACCAAAGGCGATCTCGATGGAGCTGTCCCCTTCGAGCACAATTCGACCGTTGAGTGCTGTCGCCGAGCCCGTGCCCGTGATGACGGCATCGACCACGGAAGCCAGCACAGTCGCCGTGTAGGTCGCTGCGGGCGGAGAGACCGTGTAGTCAGAGCCGTCGATGTTGAAGTACAGCGTCTCGGTGCCATCGAAGACGAAGGGCTCAAGCTCTCGGCTGTACATCTTCGTCTCGGTGGCGAACACCGCCGGCATCACGTCGGCCTGAAGGAAGTAGACCAGCTCGCCGCCAAACCGAGCACGGTCACGCAAGCCCAGGCTCACCCGAGAGAGGTCGCCTCCAGAGTTGCGCTCCCGGGCGACCCAAGCCGTGCCCCTACGGATGGCGAAGGGGAAGTCAGGGAGGTCTGACTCGAACTCGACGATCTTGATCTCTTCGATAGCCGCTGCCCGACCAAAGATGATCGTGTCGCCGACCCCTTCGATCTGACGAACAAGCCCTGATGTCCCCGGGCGGGTACCTGGGATCCCAAAGGTCGGGATCGTGCCGGTCCCGTCTGCGACATGGAGCACCCCGGAGACACCCGGGGCCGGCATCGAGACGGCTGCTGGGATGTACAAGGCGTTGCCCGCATCCACAGGAGTTGGGGTGCCCGTGTCATCCACCAGGGCGACAGGCTCGCGTGTCCCGATGGAGCGCTTGGTCATCGAGACGCCGTCGTAGAAGACCTTCTCGTCGAGGAACTGGAGATCAAACGACGGGTTCACTGCCGTCATGGTGCCGGTGTCGGCTTTGGTCAGATCAGCTGGCGAGAACACCAGCTTGCCCGTGCTCTGAGCCCAGTAGACCTCTCCTTCCGAGGGGGACCCAACACCTGACACCGGAGGCAGGTCTGCCTCAGTCTCGACCGCAAAGGCCAACAGGTAGCGTCGTGATCCAAAGCTGATGAAGGGGTAGTCTGTAGGACCGGGGATCGGCGTGATGAAGAGCGGGTCGTCGTCCGCATTCAGCATCGGTCCGATCTCGCCAGTGGATGCCCCCTGAAAGCTCTCGAAGCTGTACCAGATCCTCTGACCGGCAGCAGTGGTCACGAAGGTCGGGTTGAATTGCAGTGTGCCGCTGTTCACACCTACAACCGCGTCCTCCGCTCCGAAGGTGCGGTCGGTGTCCTCGGCATCCTCATCCGTCACCACAAGGACTGAGATGACCGTGGACGTGGAGTCGGGACGGATGCCCAAACGCACCATCGCGTAGGCGTCAGGCGAGCCTGTGGTCCCCGGCAGGAAGTCGCCCACATCAAACCGCGTTGGACGTGGGACCAACGTGTAGGTTTCGCCTTCTGCGAGAACGCCGACGCTCGCAGTGGGTGAACCCTTACGAGGCTCCCATCGCTGGGTCTTCGAGTTGAAGCCGAAGCGAGTGACGTTCTTGTCGTTCCGAGTCCACCAGAACCGTGCCCCCGCAATGACGTACTGGACTTCAACGATGGTGTCGCCGCGACGGTTGGACACACCACCGCCCAGAGCAGCCAGAGAGGACGCAGAGAGGTTCGCAACCCCTGCGTCCGGGTCCTGGCTCGCGAAGTCGAACAGCGGGCCTCCTGAAGCATCTGGGCCCATCTCGATGGGAGGGTCCAGAGGGCTTGAGTCCCCACGACGGATGGAGATGAGCCGGATGTCCGCGATCGATCGGCCCCCTACATCTTGCACCACGAGCCGGGTGGAGCCGTCAAAGCGGGCGTTGGGAGGGGTCGAGGTGTCGACGACTTCTACATTGCCGCTGGGGATACGCACACTGGCTTCGGGGTCCTCAGCCGTGATGGCCCAATCCGTGTCCTCAATGGTTGTCAGGGTAGACGTGTTCGCCGCCCACACGAGGTACTCCTGGCTGGCCGTTGGGTCAGAGTTCTCAAGTGTGGAAGCACGAAACTGATCTGCCGACGCCTCCACAAGAGTGCCGGCGGTGTCGTAGGAAGCTGGGAGGTCGCGAATGTCACGGACCACTCCCCCCGTCGCATCCGCTGTTGTCAGCGCGTTGGCAGGAGCGGTGCGAGGTGCCCGCAGGACGTAGCCGTTGAAGTCGAAGCCCACTTAAAGCACCTTGGAAATGCTGGTTCCGCCGGAAGGAGAAGGACCCCCTGCACCCGCCACCGCGCCAACACCCGTTCCAGTCAGAAGGAGTGATGAAACACCTGTACCCACCGCGCCAGCTAGAACGGCCATCAGCTGCCCCTGGAACCCCAGTCCGGGAGCAGCGGCCATGATGGCTGCCGTCAGCGTGGCAGGGTTGGCGAAGGTGATTTTTGAGATGTCCGTACCGGCACCTACCCCGGCGGAGGCCCCGATGTACTGCCCTGCCGAACTGAAGGCTGTCCCAACCCCGACCCCGATCCCACGAGCCATCTGCTGAGCGTTGAGGCCCAATAGGGATGCTCCTGCGAAGGCCCCATTGACGGGGAGAGGCTGCGGCGGAACAATCAACTTGCCCGTGACCGTCCCCGCTCCGATGGCACCCGTCGTGACCCCTTGCACCAACACGTTCGCTGGGATCTGAGCCCACGACGTGATGGCGATGCCCAAGAGCGTCGCGAGCCGGATGAAGTCTGTACCCGGGAGGTCGGGAGTGGCTGCGATGATGGCGGCCGTGACTGTTGGTGGGGTGATGGCCATTATGGAATGATCCTCACTGTCGGTACGCCCAGGGTGCCTGAAGCTGTGAATGGGGCACCCGTGAGGGGGTTGATGCAGGTGTCCGTCATCACACCCCCCGGGAAGGTGTGTCCGCCACTGATGGTCACCGCTGGGCCCGTGATGCCCACCGTCGCGCCTGTGATGGAGGCCCGCGCTGTAGCCGTGATGGAGGCGGCCCCTGCTGGAGCGGCGAACGCCACAGCACCCGCAGCAGCAGTTCCGGTGATCCCTCCTGTGGTGACCTCAACACTGTTGGCAGCGGAGCCCATCTTCACAACGCCAGCACCCGTGGAGTAGGTCTGGTTGCCTACAGCGACGCGGGTGGTGTGGTTGCCGGCGGTGATCGTCTCGCGCCGGTTGCCATAGGTCATCGTGTACTTGTCGGTCAGACCCCCAGGGTTGCCTGTCGCCGGTGTGGCAACGATGCTCGTCGACCGCACCGGCATGTTGGTCGGGAGACTGTCCCTTGGGCCCGAGATGTTGGTCTCCAAAGAGCCCATCGCCGTCGTCTCGATGACCTTCGACTGAGTAGCGACTTTGGTCCCAGAGCTGAGCTGCAAAGAGGAGGACCCAGACAGGTTCATCTGGGCGACGTTCTTCAGGTCGAGGGTCTGGGCACTGATCTTCAGCGTCTTCGCCGCCGTCAGATGCATGTTGGTGGCGGACTCGATGCTGACCGCAGGAAGACCCTTGTCGCCTTCGCCTACAGGAGCTGAGCGGGCCAGGGACCCTCCCACAGTGGTCGAGCCGCCTCCATAGATGCGGATGGCTCCCCGATCGGAAGTGACCTCCACGCCCATGTTCGTCGCATTCGAGCCGCGCTCGTTGTGCAGGACGATGGCACCCTTGGTGTCCAGACGGTAGCTGTCGCCGTCTGTCGTCGCCCCGATGCCCACCCGGAGGCCCGAGCCGTAGTTCTCCTCAGCAGAGTAGACCCCGCCAGGACCCACGACCGACTTGAGCAGTCGGCCGTCCTTGGTCCACGCCCAGAAGGACGAGGTTCCGGTTGTGGAGAGGGGTGGAGCGATCTTCAGCATGACCGCTGCATGCTCTTCCATGGGGAAGCCCAGCCCCGTCTTCATCCCCGGGTTGGCGTCGACGCCGTCAAAGACCACCGGACGAAGAGGCACTCCGTAGAGAGCACGCCCCTGATTGTTGAAGGGGTCGTTGCCAATGACCGAGCCCATGACGAACTCGATGAACGGAGAAGCCTCGGACCCACCCAAGGGGGCTGCATCCGTCGGCACAGCGCTGGGGAGACGGTCTGCGTCGAAACCGTCCGTCTGCTCTGTCACAGGAAGTGTGCCGTCAGCCGTGTGACTCACCTCGATGCGGTACTCGGTGAGCGTCTCGACCGAAGGGTCGATGACCGAGTTCGAGTTGTCCATCGACACCCGATACATCGACTTGCCGCCGTACACAGCTTCCGAGCTGGAGTCTTCAAGGGCTTGCCCGTCAGCCCCGATGAACAAACCGCGCTGAAGAAACTGGTAGGGGTCGAGGGAGCCCAGGTTGATAGCGTTGTTGCGTTGTCCCCCACGGTCCCGCGCAAACACCTCCGCCGGAGTCAGCCCCAAAACGGGGACGGGGTCCGTCGCCAGCTCTTCTTGGGAGAGGGGCCGTGAAGCACCGTCGACCACGCGAGGACTGTCCCAGTAGGTGCCGTCCGAGAACATCTGATTCGGCAGCATCCCCGCATCACGCTGCACCATGCCCGCGTAGATGCGTGCACCACTCATCGCATGGAACTGCTGGAGCGATCGGAAGATGATGGCTTGATCTTGATCTCGGAGATGGATCTCGTTGCCGCGCCGGTTGGTGATCTGGATGCTCTCGTTGAGCAAGATGTCCGCACCCCGGCTCGACATCCCAAACACATCGCCCGGCTCCAAGTGACGGAGCTTGTGGCGCACCCGATCTGCGATGCCCTCGAACCGAGCCTTCTCGGTGGCAGTGAACCCGAAGTCCCCTGGGCTGTATGGCTGAGTCGGCAGCCAGTCATGTCCACTGGTCACGCCTGGGACGAGCCACCGCAAGACATAGGGGGTCTTGGTCCGCCCACTGATCGACTGGCCCCAGCCAACCAAACAGACATCACCCACCTCGGGCATGGCACCAAGGAAATGCCGGTGCCCTGCGGCTGCCTGGGGAAGAGCCTGAGGCTCGAACTGGAGTTCCTCACCCGTGGTCACCCGGATGGTGATCAGGTGCGACTCGTAGTCAATGAACGTCACTTGCCCTGTAGAGAGCGCGAACTGCTGAGGGCCCGTGTTCGCAGACAGCGTGTCGAACTTGTTGGGGCCCATCTCATTGGACATGTCCCCGCTGGAAACGCTGTTGCTCATGGCCGCATCAGCGGCGCTTCTGCCTCGACTGGCCATCAGCCCCCCTCATCGTCAGGAAATAGGTCGACGGACCCTGCGTTGGAGATGCCCTGCCCGAACGCGTTGAACAAGCCTCCGCTGAAAGCATCCGCTGCGCCACCAACAGAACGCCCCACAGATGAGAAGGTACCCAAGGCCGACCGGTCCATGGTCTGGCCCCGCACCGCGTCCTGCACTGCCTTGGACGGCACGTACTGCTCAAGATGCAGGTTGGCGACGTAGTTGGACACGTCGTCCGGCTGACCGAGATCAACGAAGTTCTGGTTGTTGAACGCCAGGAAGAAGAGGTCGGCGTCGGCACCCTTGCAGTTGCAGATCTCGTTCTCGTTCAGCGTCTCTTGAATGTCCGCAAGGGAGTAGGCGCTGTTCACGATCGTCTGCTTCTGAGTCCAATCCTGGGTGGACGCGAGCCGTGCCGTGAAGGCGCTGTTGAACGAGTCTTGCCCAGGCTTGGAGTTCAGGTAGGACTCCACGCCGCCTTCAGTCTGCACCTCAAGCAGCGAACACAACTCTGCCTGACGGTCCGGATCAAACGTTCCCACCACCTTGGCGATGTCCCCGCCGTTCTGAAGCGCTTCCACCAATGCATCAGCTTCTGAAGCGGACAGCTCATCGAACGACAGGTCGCGAAGATCGAGGAGCCGTTCAAAGCTGCCCCCAGGCTCGATAGAGAGCCCTCGACCATAGCGGTAGGAGCCAATGACTTCATACCCCCGCTCGTCACTGACGGGGAACACGGGGCTGTAGAAGGGCTTCTCGTTGTCGATCTCCACCACCGTCTTGACCGGGTGCCCCCGTCTCCGTTGGAGACCTCTCCGGGTGCCAAGGCTTCCTTCAACCGATCCCAAGCGATCTCCAGCTTACAGAACGCCTCTTCCTTGGCCTCTTCGTCAGTGCCTTCAGAAGTCTTCTGGCCACGGTGTCCGAACTGCTCGATCAAGGGTGCTTCAGCTGCACACAGAATCGCAGCCGCTTGCTCTGCCAACACCTTGGTCAGATGCCGCGCGATCTGGGTCACGTTCTGCCTCACCACAGTCTGGTTCTCATCGTCGCCGCCAATCTGAGCGTCTGGCGTGTTCGGAACGCCTCGCCGCAACGTTGAGAGTGCCTCGGCGAAGCTCTGGAGCTGGATGCTCGACACCGACAGATCAGAGGCCGCATCCGAAAGCGTGTAGGGCTCCTCTTCGCTCGCGCGGGGGCCGACGCGCTCGGTGTAGAACGCCTCGAACAGCTCGGACACCTCTGTGGAGGCATCATAGGTGAGCGCTGCCAGCTGCTGACTCAACGTCCTCTGCATCGGAGCTTGGGTCGTCGACCGACTGAAGTTGAGTTGCTTCAGACCCGAGCGCCCGAGCTTGATGGTGCGCTTGTTCAAGGTGTGTCGAGCGAACGAGATGGTTTGGATCTTGTTGGTGGGCGTCGGCACGACATCCTTGGTACCTGTTCCGATGATAGGAATGCCAGCAGTCACCGAGACACCTCCACCACTTCGGGGATCGGTGATCGCAGCGCCTTCCCCTGCTGAGACCGTGAACCCGAACACGTTCTCCGCCCTCTCAAGCTGGGTAGTGCCAGCTGACTGGGTTCCGCCCTCTTCAG
>Ga0136558_1000247_pt1 | contig 32364 bp, 24 predicted proteins | sample AntRauTorckE6833_FD_101391 | JGI IMG/M metagenome (GOLD analysis project Ga0136558, IMG submission 101391) | Saline lake microbial communities from Rauer Islands, Antarctica - Metagenome Torckler E6 #833 | ecosystem: Environmental > Aquatic > Non-marine Saline and Alkaline > Saline | place...
TATAAAGTCTATGATCAGCTGGATAAGGATTTTATTGAGCTACCTCAAAGAGAATCAGAACACCAGGTTATTTTAATTGAAGAACTAAAAAAGTGTTTAAAAAGAATCAACCCCTGGATCAATGAGAATAACTTAAGTAAAGCTCTTAATGAGATCAGGCCTGCTAGATTAAAGGCTAATTCTTTAATGGCTGCTAACGAAATAATCTATGACAGGTTAATTAACCACATCAGTTTAGAGCAGGATTTAGGTCATGGCAAGAAAAACCAGACTGTAAAATACATTGACTATGAGAATATAGAGAACAACTCCTTTATAGCAATCAACCAATTTCGAGTCAAAGGTAAAGAAACTATTAAACCTGACATAACTCTATTTGTTAATGGTTTGCCTCTGGCTGTAATAGAATGTAAAAATAATACAACCTGTAATGAACCAGAAGAAGAAGCAATAAAACAGTTAAGAAGATATCAAAATATTAGAGATGATTATCAGGAAGGTGCCGAAGAACTATTCTACCCCAACCAGCTGCTTGTTGCAGCCTGGGGTGATTCAGCTTCCTCAGCTACAGTAGGAGCTCCAGCACAGGCCTTTAAGGGCTGGAAGGACCCCTATCCTTACAATAATGACTCTTTAAAAGAACTGCTTGGTAAAGAGCCTACAGGACAGGATATACTCCTTTTTTCACTCTTTAAAAAGAATAGATTCTTGGATATCCTCCGCAACTTTACTGTCTTTGAGGATAAGGGTAACTCTAAAGTTAAAATGGCCTGCCGTTATCAGCAGTACAGAGCTGTGCAGAAAGCAGTAGAAAGAATAAAAAATGCTGAGAGTTTAGAAGACAGGAACGGAACTGTCTGGCATACTCAGGGTTCAGGTAAATCTCTAACCATGCTCTTTTTAACACTGAAGCTGAGAAGATTAAAGGAGATAGGTAATCCAACAATGCTGATTGTAACTGATAGAGTTGATCTTGATGAACAGATCAGCGGTACTTTTAAAAAGTGTGGCTTCCCTAATCCTAAAAGAGCGGGTAGTGTCAGAGAATTAAAAGAGCTTTTATCATCAGAAGCTGGCCGAACAATAATGACCACTATCCATAAATTCCAGGAATATGAAAAAGAAAAGTATCCAGTTCTCTCAGAAAAAGAGAATATCTTTGTGATGGCTGATGAAGCTCACAGGACCCAGTTTAAAGATTTAGCCTCTAATATGAGGAGGGCTTTACCTAACGCCTGTTACATAGGATTTACTGGTACTCCAATAGATAAAGAGTCAAGGAGTACCCTAAGGACCTTCGGTGATTATATTGATACATATACAATAGAAGAATCAGTAGCAGATAATGCTACTCTACCGATTAAATATGAGAGCAGATTGGCTGATCTACATGTTGAGGATAGAACCTTAGATGAATTATTTGATCAGAAGTTCCACAAATATACAGATGAAGAAAAAAAGAAGATTAAAGAGAAATATGCAACCGAAAATGATATAGCAGAAGCCAGTTCCAGAATAGAGAGTATTGCTCTTGATATTATCAAACACTACAAGGAAAAGATTGCTCCCTTTAAGGCTCAGGTAGTTGCTGTTAGCCGTCTGGCAGCAGTAAGATATAAGAGGGCTATTGACGAGTTAGATGGTCCAGAAGCAGCTGTCTTAATCTCCAGTGGGCATAATGATGAGGGGCTATTAAAAAAATACAGTGTGGATAACGATCAGAAATCAAATATAGTTGAGAGGTTTAAAAATCCTCATTCTTCACTGAAACTTATTATCGTCTGTGATATGCTTTTAACTGGTTTTGATGCTCCAGTTGAACAGGTTATGTATTTGGATAAATCACTTAAAGAACACAACTTGCTGCAGGCTATTGCTAGAGTAAATAGAGTTTATCCTGAGAAGAACTATGGTCTGGTAGTAGATTATTATGGAGTTTTTGATAACCTCAAAAAAGCACTTGCTATCTTTAATCCTTCTGATGTCGAAAATGCTGTTACACCAATTGAAGATGAGAAACCCAGGTTGGAAGCCAACCACAGAGAGGTAATGCAGTATTTTAGGAATACTGATATGGATGACCTGGAAGCATGTATTGAGCTCTTTGAAGATGAAGAAAAGAGAAATGACTTTAAAAATGACTTCAAAGACTTTGCTAAGAGTATGGATATTATTATGCCTCACCCAATAGCTGCCCCTTACAGAGACGACTTATATAAGCTGAGTAAAATTCATACAGCAGTAAGGAATAGATATCGGGATGATAGTATTGACATCAAAGGTGTGGGAGAAAAGGTTAAAAAGTTAATTGATGATCATATCAGAGCAAGTAGTGTCAGAGTTTTACATGAACCAGTATCTATACTTGATGAAAAAGAGTTTGAAGAAACACTAGATGATTTAAAATCTGATAAGGCTAAAGCCAGTGAAATGGAGCATGCAATTAAGAAAGAAATAAATGTGCAGATGGATGAAAACCCAATCTATTATGAAACTCTAAGTGAGCGACTGGAAGAAATAATTGAAAAGAGAAAAAATAATCAGATGAGTCTTTTAGATCAGATTGATCAGATGAAAGATATTATCCATGATATCAGAACAGTCCAGACTAAAGCAGAAAAGCTAGGGTTAAACAAGAAAGAATTTGCCCTCTATGAGCTTCTTTTAAACGAGAGAGAAAAAGAAGAGAAAGGTAAAGTTGCAGAAGAACCTGGTGAATATACTGTAGGTGAGGGTAGTGATGATCCTTATGTAAATAAAACAGTGAAGGAAGTTACTCAGAACATTTTTAATGATTTAAGTGAGTACACTAAGATTGATCTTTGGCGGCAGAAAACAGAAGTGCTGCAGAAGATGAGGAAAACAACTAAGGTTCACTTGATCAAATATGACGAGTTCAAGAAGAAATATGAGAGTTTAACTAACAAGATAATTAAGCTCTCTCAGAATATATTTATGTTTTAGTTTTGAATGAACTAAGGAGGATAAGATGAATAAAATTAAATTAGGAAATGAAGTATTAAATTATGAAATAATACGCACCAATCGTAAAACTATGGGAATTAGTATTGATAATAATAAGAATTTAATTGTTAGATCTCCAAAGAATATAGCAGAAGATAAAATTAAAGATGTACTAAATAAAAAAACTAAATGGATCTTATCTAAGTTAAAAGAAATGAATCAGATTAAATCTGTTCCAAAAGAAAAAGAGTTTATGACTGGTGAGAAACTTCCATATTTAGGTCGAAGATATAGATTAGTGGTTTCTTCAAGATCAATTTCAAAGGTAGAAGTTAAACTTTATCACGGAAAGTTCATTATCAATTATCCAGATGAGTTAAAGAATAATGATAAGTGCAGAAGAGAAAAAATTCAGGATGCTTTAATCAATTGGTATCGTGAACATGCAAAAGAAAAGATTATTGAAAGAGTTGATAAATATAAAGTGAAACTTGATGTTGAGCCAAATAATGTAGTTGTAAAAAAACAAAAAAAGAGATGGGGTAGTTGTAGTAACAAAGGTAATCTTAATTTTAATTGGAAAATTATTATGGCACCAATGTCTATTGTAGATTACATAGTGGTACATGAGCTAACTCATCTTATACATGATAATCATTCTAGAGAGTTTTGGCAGATGATAAAAGCCATAATTCCTGATTATAAGAAAAGATCTGAATGGTTAAGAATAAATGGTCCACGACTTACTTTATAAAATTTTAAGGGAATTTTATAAATATGAATATCAATAATATTGATATACCAGATAAAGATGCTGGTTGAAGTGTGTTTGCAAAGTATTGTCTTTCTTTTAATGCATATGAATATTAGGATGGTTTTGAAAAGACTGCAGAAATTGCTAATAAACAACTTAAAGAATATAGATTAAAAGGTACTTTATCTGATGACACTATAAAACTTAAAACTTGTTTATTCTTTGAACAAAGAAGATATCGTCATATGGGCACGACTCCTTCAAATGAAACAATGAAATATATAAAAGCATTGATAGAGAAGATCAGAAGTTTTGAAAAATAGAGTTTAAGTTTAATGGGAATGTTATGTGCGACGACTACAATATTATGTGAGAATTTTAAAGATCTTTTAGATGTTGTTACCACAAACTTTTTAAATTATGAAAAGAAGACAGTAGTTTGCTCTGAAAATAATTACCATAATATTACAATATGGAGTTTTCCTGATTATTATTTTAATTTTGGAAAGATAATTGTATAAAACTTGAATATTATTATAATAAATTTAAGTATAAACTTATTGATATTTTTTATCAAATTATTCTATATATTATGAACTGATTAAAAATTAAATATAAATAGAAGGGGTTTATATGACATTAAAAAAACTATTAGATAGTTTGAAAGAAAGTAATAATAATTGGCAAAGGTTTGGATTTAAAAGTGAAACTTTGATTTTTTAGATTTATTAAAAAAATACATGAAAGAAAATAATAAAGAATTTAAAACCTATTATAGAAATGAAAAAAGCATAACTAATATTATGGAATATGATGGATATGCACCTGATGGTATAAAAAATATACAAGGTGAAACAATTATAGAAATTAAATCATATACTACTAAATCAAGTGTGGCATGGTTGGCTCATAAAGAAAAATTTTTTAATAGATTATTAAATGATAATTTAGATATAAAAAATATATTACTTATAATAACTTTAGAATTGCAAGAACAATACAAAGATAAAATGGAAAAAAAATTAAATAAACTCATTGATAACATTAATGTAAAAATTTATTTGTGGGATATTAATGATATATAATTTTTATATGAGAAGTATCCAGAATATACAAATGAAATTAAAGAAAACATTAATTTAATTTCTTTAAATTCAGTTATTAATAAAGGAATTAAAAAGAGTGATGATGATATATTTAGAGAAAGAAGGAAATATATCAAAGATTTGAAAGAAAGTTATAATAAAGATGATTTGGTTTTGTTTTTAGGTGCAGGAATTTCTAGAAAAGCTAAAATTCCAAATTGGGAAAAGCTCATTTCTGATTTATTTGTTTACTTAATAAGTGAGAGGTTAACATATGAAAATATTGACTTAACAAAAAAGGACAAGGAACTTATTATTAATAAATTTATGAATAAAAATAATGATTCTCCTTTATTACAAGCGAGATATATTAGGAATGGATTAGGAGATGAATTTATTACTAAATTATCCGATATTCTTTATAAAAATTGTAAAGATACTTCGAAATTATTAAATGCAATAGCAAAATTATGTCAACCTATAAGGGATGGTCTTGGAATCAAAAGTGTTATTACTTATAATTTTGATGATTTGCTTGAGTATAGTCTAGATCAAATAAGTGTAAAATATAAGTCTATCTATAGAACTTTTGATATTCCAAGTAAAAATGAATTGGAAATTTATCATGTGCATGGTTTTTTACCGAGAAATCCAAATGAATATGAGAATATAAATGAAAGCAATTTAATATTTTCTGAAGAAGAATATCATAAGTTAATTCTCAATTCTTATAATTGGTCAAATTTAGTACAATTAAATAATTTTAAAAACAATACCTGTTTGTTTATTGGCTTATCTGTAACAGATCCTAATTTGAGAAGATTGTTAGATATCGCTATGGATAAATATATAGAAGAAGATACTCCAAAACATTATGTTATTTTAAAAAGAAATGAAATATTTAAAGATGATGATACTAATCAAGAAATTAATGAAGAAAATATAAAAAATTACGAAAAAGTCAATAGAGAATTAACCGAAGAATATTATAAGGAATTAGGTTTAAATATATTATGGGTTGATAATTATAATGAAATACCAGATATAATTGATAAAATCGGTGAAGATGAGAATAATTAATTAAACTTAGTTGGTTAACAAAATAAAAGATCAGTATCTCAAATGAAAAGTGTTTTTTAGTTTAATATTATATCTAACCAGAAAGAAATTATTTTACTTTTTAAATTGATAGCCTAGTGATATATACGATTCCAAAGATGTGAATTTGAGATCCATATTCCATCCGCTTTATTAGCAATAGTTACGGGATTCTAAGTTAAGAAGATCTTTAGCTTAATCAATAGAGTGACTAACTTATTATTGAATCCTGTACAATGACATTTAAATATAGGTTTATTAAAAAATCTTGCGTTCAATTTTAAAATAATCTTGTGTTCATCAATTAGATTGGCAGAGTTATTTATTTAGCAATATTTCAAATCATTAATGATAATAAAAAGGGCTTTAATATTCACCATTTCAACCAACTAGCAAATAATATTTCTAATAAAAAAGGGTATAGCTCAATCTTTTAAGAGAGCTTGAAATGAAATGGAAAGCCAATCTGGTAGAGCACAAGACTCCAAATCTTGGTGTTGGGGGTTCAAGTCCTCCTGCCCGTGCCATTTTTATATCATTGTCATAACAGTAATCAAGCCCCTTCAAAGTGAAGGGGCTTTTGTTAATTATTATTGGTATCACCGTTAAAAATTATGATAACTGGTGATATTATATGTTAATATTATTACTTAGGAGGTCAGTAGCTTCTCTTTTTGTTTCAGTATCAATATGACCATAAAAATCTATTGTTGTTGAATATGAAGAATGACCTAGTAATGACATAAGAGCTTCCTCATCAACACCTTTCTTAATACAAAGAGTAGCAAAGGTGTGGCGTAATGTATGAATACCATATTTTTGTGAAAGATTTGCTTTATCAAGTATTTCATTAAATTTGTCATTAAAATATCCAACTCCAAAATGTCCACCGTATTTTTTTGCAAAAACATAATCTACTGAATCATCATATTTATCTTTTAGGATTTCTTTGATTTTATCCTGTTCTTCTTTATGCTTTAAAAGAAGATTTATAGCTTTATCAGAAATATTGATAAATTTTGTACTTGATTTGTTTTTAGTTTAATTTTTAAGTATAGTTCCTTTACCTATTACATAACTTAAAGTTTGGTCTATAACAATTAATTTATCTTGTAAATTAACCTTTTTCCAAGTTAGAGCAGATATTTCACTTCTGAGTAAAGCAGTTAATAAAGTTAAAGCAATAAATCTATACATCCAAGAAGAGAATTCTTTAGAGGTAGTCAACAACTGTTCTACTTTTTTTCTGATAGAAAAGGAGCTTTTTTATGTTCAACTCTAGGAGAATTAATTTTTAAAACAGGATTTTCGGCAATTAAATCATTGTTTTTGGCATATTGCATAGCCATTTTTAATATGATATAAAGCTTTTTTAATGAATTACCCGATAATCCTCCTTCCTTACCATTTAACCTTCCGTTATTTCTTTTGTATTTAAAATAATTTTCTAATTTACATTTGGGAGAAATGTCCTATTGTGTTATTCTTGGGGGGAGAATTCTCCCCCCCCCAAGTCGAAAAAATTTTTAGATACATATCCTAGAAAGATATTTAAATTCAGGAACTCAGATTTGTTTTTAAAAATATGATATAGGGGTTACCCAGTAAAATGTTGTTAAAGATCCAAACATATTAAACATAAATTAATGCATTAATCTTTGCAATTAAAAATATGGAAATAAACGGGTGTAATTAAAGGTATTTTTATGTCCTCAAAGAAATAGTAGAAATAAAGTAATTTATTGTGATTGTATTTTTTTAAACTATATGTTAAATTTGTTTCATTTGTTCAAAATATATTTTATAATTCATCAAAGGAGTTAAAGCAATATGAGAAACTTTAATTGTAACAATTTATTAGAGAATATGAATCTAGCTTTTGCATATAATAAGGCTATATATGATGAAAACAAAAATCCAAAGGATTTTATTATTTTAGATGTAAATAAAAAATTTGAAGAAATTACCGGTTTTAAAAAAAATGAGATTATTCAAGAAAAAGGATTCCATATATTAGAAAATATTTTTAAAAATCCGAATGAAATGATACAAAGTTTTGAAGAAGTTGCTTCAAATGGCAAAAGTAAATCTTTTGAAGTTTGTTCTGATAATACCGGTAATTGGTATGAAGTTAATGTGTTTAGTGAAAAAGAAGGTTATTTTACAACAATTTTTAATGATATAAGTGATAGAAAGGGAAAAGAAGAAAAATTAAAGGAAAAAACCGACAGATTAAATAGTATTTATAATAACTTTGATGATATAATATATTCTCTTTCATGGCCCGATTTGCAAGTGAAATTAATAAGTAGAGAAATTAAGGATATAGTAGGTTATACAGTAGGAGAATTTAAAGCTAATAGTGGTTTTTTAAAAAAGATAACTCATCAAGATGATAAATACATACATGATGAAGCACTTAATACTTTAAAAGAAAACGGATTTGCTAAAAGAGAATTTCGTATTATAACTAAAAAGGGTAATATTAGATGGATATCTGATAAAGGAAAAATGATATATGAAGATAATAATAATCCTGTAAGAATAGAAGGTATCATGAGAAATATTACAGAAAAAAAGATTGCAGCTAATAAATTAAAATATAGCCAAAGAATGTATGAAACCATCTTTGAATCTGCACCAATAGGTATCATATTGGAAGATAAGAATGGGGATATTATAAAAGTTAATGAAGCTGAATGTGAAATGACAGGTTATTCTAAGGATGAGTTGATAGGCAGTAATGTTAAGGATAAATTTGTTTTACCTGAAAATCAAGTAAAATCTGAGAATGATATTAAAAAAATATTAAAAGGAAAAGATCTCAAACAAGATGTTAAAACTTCAAAGAAGAATGGTGAGATTTTTTATGAACATATAAAAGAAACTGTTATTACTTTCCCAGATGGGGGAAAAGTTATATTATCTATGCATATTGATATAACTGAACGGAAAAAGAAAGTGGAAAAAATAAATAGTCAGAAAAAGAGAATGGAAAATACTATTGAAGCAACTGAGGCAGGAACTTTTGAGTGGAATGTACAAACTGGTAAGGCAATTTTAAATGAGAAATGGGCAGAGTTGATAGGCTATACATTGGAAGAAATATTGCCTCATAATTTTGAAACTTGGAAGAAATTTACCCATCCTGATGATTTAGAAAAATGTAAAAGACTTTTAAAAGGTCACTTTAATGGACAAAAAGACCAATATAAAGTTGAAATAAGAATGAAACATAAAGAAGGTCGTTGGATATGGGTACTTGCTCAAGGAAAAGTTGTTTCATGGACAGAAGATAGAGAGCCATTAAAAATGTTTGGCACTCATATAGATATTACGGAACGAATAAAAAGTTTAAAGGCACTAAAGTTTCAACATGAATTCCAAAAAACACTATCAGATATTTCTTATGAATTGGTGGGGATTAGCGAAGCTAATTTTGACGATTCAATAAATAATTCTTTAAAGAAAATAGGACAATTTTTTGAGATAGATCGTAGTTATATTTTTCAATTTTCTGATGATAAAAAATATATTACTAATACACATGAATGGACTGTAGATAAAATCACATCTGAAAAAGCAAATTTACAAAACTTATCAATAGTTCAACTTCCTTGGTTAAAAAGGAAATTATATAATACGGAAGTTGTTAATATTTATGATGTTGAACAATTAGAGGAAGAGGCTAAAAGTGAAAAGAAGATATTCCAAGAAGAAAATATAAAATCTTTAGTTATAATTCCTATATTTATTAGGGGAGAAATATGGGGCTTTTTCGGTTTTGATAAAGTTAAAGAAAAACATAATTTTAATAAAAAAGAAATAGATAAATTAAAAATTGTTGCTGATGTAATTAAGAGTGCTGTTTTACAATACTTATATATTAAAAATGTTAAAAAATTAACTTATAAAGATAGTCTAACGGAATTATATAACAGAAGATATTTTGAAGAGGAAACGGAAAGATTGGATACAAAAAGGCAATTACCTATAAGTATCATTATGGTAGATATAAATGGCTTAAAAATAATAAATGATAGTTATGGACACGAAACAGGAGATCAAATGCTAATTGAAACTGGTAAAATATTAAAAGATCATATAAGAGATGAGGATATACTTGCCCGCCATGGTGGGGATGAATTTACTATTTTACTCCCCAAAACACCTTATAAAGAGGCAGAGAAAATAGTTTCTAGGTTAAAAAATAAAGAACATAAAATTACTAATGAGGGTATCACTATTTCAAGTAGTTTAGGGTTTGCCACCAAAGTAAATGAAAATGAAAATATAAGAGAAATTTTAAAAGAAGCAGATGATGATATGTATAGAAATAAATTATCCGAAAGCAGAAGCAATAAAAATAAACTTGTCCAAAATTTACTTTATACTTTAGAGGTAAAAAGTTCTGAAACTAAAAATCACGCTGTTAGAATGACTCGATTAGCTCGTGAATTAGGAGAGGAAATTGGACTTTCTACTTCAGAACTCAATAAATTATCTTTAATTGCAACTTTGCATGATATAGGGAAAGCTACTATATCTGAAGATATTTTAACTAAATCTGAAAAGTTAACAGAAAAAGAATGGGAGATAATAAAAGAACATCCTGTAAGAGGATATAAAATAGCATCAGCTTCTGAAGAATTTGCAGAAGTGGCTAAAGAAATATTATGTCACCATGAACATTGGAATGGTAATGGTTATCCAGAAGGTATGAAACGGGAAAACATTCCATATCTTGCAAGGATAATCTCTATTATAGATGCTTATGATGTAATGACTAATGAAAGACCTTATAGTGAAGCTATTTCAAAAAAAGAAGCTCTAACTGAAATAGAAGAGTGTGCAGGGAAACAGTTTGATCCCGAAATAGCTAGAAAATTTATCGAACTTCAAGAGAATAATTTATAAATAAATAGATAATAATATACATATTATAGGACGGAGGAATAAAGGTGCTTAACATAAAAAAAACCTCTTTATCCATTTTAAATAATAAAACAAATTTTTATTTATTAATAATGAGTATTATATTGATAATATTAAGTTTTTATAATTTTTTATTATTTCATACACTCACAGAATTTATTAGTATAATAGTTTCTTTTATAATATTTGTATTAGCAATATATTCATTTGATAAAGCCCAAAACAATTTTATAATCATTTTGGGAATAGCATATGGATTTATAGGATTTTTTGACTTATTACATACTATATCCTATAGAGGGATGGGTGTGTTTGTAGATAATACAGCTGATCTTCCCACTCAATTATGGATTATAGCAAGATATTTAGAGAGCATTTTTATATTAATTGCATTATGGTTTGTAGATACAAAAAATATATGTGATATAAAGAAAATAGTAAATACATTATTAGGAGTTTCGATTGTTACTTTGATTTTATTATTTTTTAACATATTTCCAGCTTGTTACATTGAAGGAGAAGGGCTTACTTTATTTAAAATAATAAGTGAGTATATTATCTCGGGCATTCTTATCTTTAGTATGTTTTTATTATATAAAAAGAAAAAACATTTTGAAAATTATTTATATAATTTAATTATAGCTTCGATTGTTTTAACTATCTTTTCAGAGATTTCATTTACATTTTATATAGATGTCTTTGGACTTTCAAATACAGTTGGTCATATATTCAAATTATTTTCAGTAATATTGATATTTAAGGCAATAGTAGAGAGTGGTTTAAAAAAACCTTATGACCTATTATATAGAAAATTAAGATTACAAAAAGAAAAGATAGAGGAAGAAAAAACATTTATTGAAGCAATTTATAATAATATAGAACAAGGAATATGTGTACATGAGATGATTTATGATGAAAAATATGAACCTAAAGACTATAAAGTAATAGATACAAATAGAGCTTATCAAAATATATTAGGTATTTCTTCTGAAAAAGCGATTGGTTCTTTAGCCACTGAATTATATAAAACAGAAACACCACCATTTATTAGTACTTATAATAAAGTTGTTGAAACTGGTGAACCGATAGTATTTGAAGAATACTATCAACCGATGGAAAAATATTTTAGTATAACAGTGACATCACCTAAAAAAAACCAATTTATAACATTATTTAATGATATTACTGAAGAAAAGAAAAATGAGGAAGAATTAAAATCAAACTACGATGAAATAAAAGAATTAAGTAATGAACTGGAGAGTATTATTTCTTTAACAGACAGGTTCAGCTTCGCAGCTAAATACAGTTTAAAGGATTTTTTAGTTGAAGTTTTGGAGAGTTCTTTAGAATTAGTAAAAGAAGCAGATTATGGTAGTATATCTATTTTTGAAAATGGAAATTGGAATGTATATAAAAATATCGGTTATAAAAAAGAGATTGTAAAAGCTTTAAATAAAAAGAGAGATTTGATTTTTAAATCGGATGAAAATATATTCACAAATGATCTAATAAAGATTAATAATAATGATATCAATTTGTATATAGATATGAAAAATATTTCATCTGAATTAGAAAACTATCTGAATATAACTTCTAAAGTGATAAAAGAATCGATCTTTATTGATTTTGATATTAATAAGAATAAAAAGGTAAGGATTTCATTAGATATTGCAGCCCATAAGGATAAGCAATTCAATGAAAAAGATGAGAGATTATTAAAGGCATTTAGAAACTTAGTTTATGTATTTATAAGAGAACAACCAAATGAAAGCGAAGAAATAAATGAAAATGAACTATTTGAAGAGTAATAACTTTTTTGGATATTTAATACATTATTAATTTCTACCCTTAAATAACAAGGAGTTGATAGAAATGGATAGTAATTTACAAAATAAGCTATTGGACTTAAAAAAAGGCAGTCACATAATTTTAATGTATAAAGAAATTAGTGAGTGTATCGAAGCAACAAATAAATTTATTGAAGCTGAGATAAAGAAAAATAATAAAGTAATATGTGTGATTGAAAAGGAGCATGTTGATTTAATTAAAAACAACTTAGAAGATATTGAAACAAAAGAGGGACAACTGAAAATATTATCTAAAGAAGATATTTATGATGGGGAATTAAATATCAATAAAATGATAAATCTTTTTCAAAGAGAAGCAGAAAATGCTCTAAAAGAAAGATTTGAAGGATTAAGCATAACTGGGGAGATCAGTTTTGTATTAAATTTTAAAGATAGTTTTGAAAAGATAATAGACTATGAAAAGAAAATAGATGATGAATTATTAAATAAATTTTCGATGACTGCTTTATGCAGGTATAATATAGATTTATTCGATGAAAGTTTGATAAATAAGGTAATAGAACTGCATTCATATATAATATGGAAATCTAAGTTATATAAAAATCCTTATTATATATCGTTAGATTCTTTTAGTAAGGGTGATTTATTAACAACGGAAGTTGAAGAGACTTTAAATAATATTAAGCATTATCAAGAGGAAAAAGAAAAACGAATAAATGAAATAGAATCTGAAAAAGCAAGCTTCAAATTTTTGTTCAACCAAATAGATGATGCTTTATTTTTACATGGTATATCTAAAAATGGTTTTACTAATTTTGAAAGAGTAAATGAAACGGCTTGTGAAACACTTGGATATAGCAGAGAAGAGCTTCAATCAATGAGCCCTAAAGATATTGACAGTAATAGATTTAAAGAAGAATTTTATATAGATAAATACAATAAGTTAGTTAATAATAAACATGTTAATTTTGAAACAGAACATGTGACAAAAGATGGCGAGATTATACCTGTTGAAAACAAATCTCATCTTTTTGAATATGAGGGTAAAAAATTAGTCTTAACTGTAGCACGAGATATAAAATCAAGAATAGAAAAGGAAAATAAACTAAAAGCACAATACAAAAAAACAAAAGAAAAAAATAAAGAGCTAAAAATATCAAATAATAGATTGAACAAATTAGTAGAAGTGATTACAAAAATATCAAAATACAGTATAGAAAATGAGAATGAGTTTTTGATAAAAGTATTTAGAGCTTTATATAGTATGATACCTAATGCTGATTTTGGTAGTGTCTATAAGTATAATGGTAATATCATTTATCTTGATGCAATTGGTCATGATATAGATAAATTAAATAAAGTAAAAATTAATTCTAATAATTTTAAGAAATATAAAAAAGTTGTGCAAACAAAAGATATCCATAAAGATTTAAAAAATAGAATTTCCAAAGAAAAGTACAAAAGTTTTGTTGAAGGTACTAGACTAATAAAAGAAACTTTAGCTTTTGATATTAAGGTAGGAGAAAAAGCTATTGGTGGTATAGGTTTAGATATTAGTGAAGATAGTGATAAAGAATTTGATGAGATTTCTTTTAGTATTTTTTCAGCATTCAAGGATATCGTTGAATCTTTTTATAAAATACAAGACTATAATAAATTAAGGGGAAAGTTCACAAAAGAACTAGCTCTATCATTAATTCATATACTTGAATTCCATGATGAATATACGACTGGTCATTCTGAAAATGTTGCAATATTAGCCAGTGATTTTGCTGAGTATTTAGATCTAGATAAAAATATGATATCACAAAGTTATTGGGCTGGTTTAGTACATGATATAGGTAAAATAGTTGTTCCTTCCTATATTTTAAATAAAGAAGGTAAGTTAACAAAGCAAGAATATGAGGTAATAAAAAATCATCCTAAATGGGCATATGAAACATTGAAAAGATCTAAGCAATTATCACAAATTGCAGAGTATGTTTTATATCACCATGAGAGATGGGATGGGAACGGCTATCCTCAGGGAATAAAAGGGGAGAGTATTCCTTTGGCTTCTCAAATTTTATCAATATGTGACAGTTGGGATGCAATGAGAACAAATAGGTCGTATCGTGATGCTTTAACTTATAATCAGGCAATAGATGAATTGGAAAATAACAAAGATAAACAACACTCAGGTGAATTAGTCAATAAATTTATTAAAATGTTAGATTCTGAAAATAATATCTTGTTTTCTCATAAATAATAAAAAAGGAGTCTTAATATGAAAAAAGGAAATAGAGTAGCAAGTGGAATTGAAGGATTAGATACAATATTAAAGGGTGGTTATTTAAAAAATAGAACCTATTTATTAAAAGGAGGACCGGGCACAGGGAAAACAACTTTAGGGTTACACTTTTTAGAAGAAGGGGTAGTAAATAATGAGAATTGCCTTTTTATTAATTTAGAAGAATCCAAAAAAGAATTAATTAATGATGCTAAAAATTTCAATTTTAATATAGACAAGATTGAAATATTAGACTTAACTCCCGGTGGAGAATATTTAAAAGAAAAAGAATATGATGTTTTTAGTCCCTCAGAGGTCGAACAGATTCCTTTGATAGATAAAATAAGAACCAAAATAAAAGAAATGAAACCAGATCGTTTAGTATTTGATGGATTATCCAATTTATATTACTTATATGAAAGCAAATATAAATTAAGAAAGAGTATAATTTCTTTAATCCAGTATTTAGGTGAATTTAATATAACTTCTATATTTATTACAGAAGATAGTAGTGGTATTGACAATATATTAGAATATATTGCTTCTGGTGTTATAAACTTAGAATTTGATGGTTATGAGAGAAGATTAAATATTGTTAAGTTTAGGGGTTCTGATCATTTAAAGAACTTTCATACATTAAATATAACAAACAAGGGATTAAATATATTACCAAACTTATATTATAAAAAGAATGTTAAAGATTTAGGTTCTGAAGTATTATCATCGAGTGTAAAAGAGATTAATAAGATTTTAAATGGTGGTATAGAAGTAAGTACAAATACGATTATTATCGGGCCAACTGGGGTTGGGAAAACCACTTTAGGATTAAATATAATAAGAGAGACTGTAAAAAGCGGTAAAAAAGCTGTAGTTTATCTTTTTGAAGAAGCTGAGATGGTATTAAGAAAAAGATGTGAAGGAATTAATATGTCATTAGAAGAATTAATTGCTAATGATAATTTATTAATAAAGAGTGTAAGCAGCTTAGAATATAATCCGATTGAATTTTCCAATATTGTAAGAGAAGATATAAATAATAACGATATAGATATAGTTATGTTTGATAGTATAACAGGTTATAACCTTTCGTTTGCTTATAACTATTACTCAAAAACAGATTTATTAAATCATCTGCATAATTTAAGCAATTATCTAACAAATGTTGGTATAACTGTATTAATGACAGATGAAATGGAAAGTATTACGGGAGATTTCGAATCTAAGGAAATGGGTATGAGTTATTTGGCAGATAATATTATTTTTTTAAGATATTTAGAGATGGATGGGAAAATTAATAAGGTTATTGGTGTTTTAAAAAAGAGACTAAGTGGTTTTGAAAATACAATAAGAGAATATAAAATTACTACTGAGGGAATTAAAGTGGGAGAACCAATAACTAATGTAATTGGTATTTTAAAAAATGATATAAAAATATTAGATAATAATAAATAATAAGGGTGAGCAAGAATGTCTGAAATTGATAATAGATTTAATAAAACAAAGAAAATTAATATAAAACATTCAAAGATATTGTTGCTTTTAGATAATAAAAGAAATGTAGAATTATTGAGCAGATTCTTAGATACAAAATATGATTGCTATGCAAAATTTGATCAAAATATCAACTTCGATTTGATTTTAGTAGATAGTTTTAATTACCTATCTAATTTTAAGTTAATTAAAGATTTCAAAAAGAAACAAACTCCTATATTTTTACCTGTCATTTTATTACACCAAAGAGAAGATACAGTTGATTATACAAGTAAAAAAATGAATATTGCAGATGAATTTATTTTAACACCTGTAAAAAAAGATGTTCTTAAGATCAGAATAAAAAGGTTATTGGAGTTAAGAAAACTAACAAAAGAAAATTATAATTTAGATAATAAATATAAAACAATATTTAATAATATAAGTGAGATGACTTTGGTATATAAAATTAATTTCAAAAACAAAGAGTTTCATTCTTTTATTGATGTTAATAAGAAAGTTATAGAAATTACGGGATATAAAAAAGAAGAATTAATGCAAATGAGCTTACCGGACCTTCTTAATTATGAAAGGAATGCTCCTTTTTTCAATTATTATTTTAATGGGTTAGACGGAGATAATAAAGTTTTAGTGGAGAGTCAACTTATAACAAAAGATAAAAAAATAATTAATATAGAAATCAAGTCTAAAATATTTAAATTAAACGAAGAAAATTTAGTGTTGTCAGAAATAAGAAATATTACTTAGTATATTATTATATTTATAGTTTACAAACATACTTAATTATCAAAATAAAACTAAGGAGTAAAAAAATGCGGAAATATGACTATAGTAAATTGACAAAAATTATAGAAAGTGTAAACGCTATTATTTGGGAATATGATATCTTAGAAGATAATTGGGTTTATGTTTCACCACAAACAAAAACCTTATTAGGTTATGAGCAAAAGGAATGGACTAATTTAGATTTCTGGGAGAACAATATTCATGAGGATGATAGAACTTGGGCTAAGAATTATTGTTTGAAATGTACAAAAATGGGTGAAGACCATACTTTTGAATATAGATTTAATAAAAATAATGGCAAATATATTTGGATAAGAGATGAAGTTGTGGTTATTATGGAAAATAATGAACCAGTTAAATTAAGAGGCTTTATGATTGATATTACAGAGTTAAAAGAAAGGGAGAATAAGACAAAATATTTATCTTTTCACGATGAATTAACTGGTCTATATAATCGAAGATATTTTGAAAATGAAATGGAAAGACTAGAAAAATCAAGATTCAACCCTATTAGTATTATAGTTGGTGATATTGATAAATTAAAAAATATTAATGATACATATGGACATAAAAAAGGAGATGAATATATAAAAAGAGCAGCGGATGCGATGAAAGAAGTAATTAGAGATGAAGATGTAGTTGCTCGAATTGGTGGAGATGAATTTTGTATTATTTTACCAAATATGGACCATAAATATGCAATAAAACTTGCTAGAAGAATAAAGAAGAGTTTTGAGAAATTAAATAAAAAATATAATCTAAAAGAACAGTTAAGTATTTCATTAGGTTATGCAACTAGGGATTTAAAAGAGAGTAGCTTAGAAGATACTTTTATAGAGGCAGATTTAATGATGTATCAGAATAAAAAGCATTGTTAAATAAAAAGATATTATTGAATCTATATATAACATTGCTTGTATTGTCAGTGGTTTCTTAGGGTAATGAATTCAAAGATTTCAATGCAAATGATTAAAGTATTAAATAAGCATTAAGATGAGTTATTGAACTATTAGTTAATTTTATAAGTAATAAAATTAATAAGATAACTTTGTAATTAGATACATGATGCATCCATCTCTCTGTCAGAATGAACTTAACCATAAACATAAAACTAAATAATAATAGTCATAGGTCCGTTAACTGATAAATTTAAGGTTAGCGGTTTTTTTATTAGAGAAAATTAAATTAAAGATTGATTTTACTATATCTTTTATTTTTTAAATAGGATATTAGTTAATAGATAGATTTTATCGGCCCACATCTTCACCATAATCTATGGTTCTTTTTCTATCCTCAGTTTCAGAATTTCGACCCATAACATTTATCCTCCATTTTTTACGTCAATATGTACTAAGTATACTAATTCTGTATTACATTATACAAAATTTTCTTTAATATCATAAGATCTTAATAATTGATAAATATTCCAATAAAATTGTATCAAATTAGAAATATTATCGAGAGATTTTAGAAACCTTTTATGAGAGCAATTGTTATCATAAATTTACTATTAAGTAAAATCTGTGGAAATTATCTAGAAAACTTATGCACACAGTGAGGGTTAATTGGTTAAATATGTTTTAAAAAAATTAAAAAAGCGAGGGGGTTGGGATGGAGAAGATATTTATATTCTTAAATTTTAATCTTTTCAAAAATTTATTGAAAGATTATTCCTTTAAAATTTAAATCTAAGATGTAAAGAGAAATAATTTTCTGATAATAAAGGAGAAAAGTTTTATTTAAAGAACTTGAATATAGCTTGTTTAAAATAAAGAGCTAATAAAATGGCTAATTACTTAACTAAAAAAAGTTTGATTAGAACATTTTATACAAATTTCAAATAAATATTCTAAAATAAATTACAGTGTATATCTAGTACATAAGTTTAGGAAATATAAAACAATCTTTTAAAATATTTATCAAAATATACAAAACTAATTTATTCACGGGGGAGGAATAAAAAATGAGCAATGTTACAAGTACTGAAGAGATGGGTGTATTAAAGGTAGCTGCGAAATCAAGTCCAAATTCAGTGGCAGGTGCAATTTCAGGTGTTTTAAGAGAAAAAGGGTATGTTGAAGTTCAAGTAGTAGGTGCAGGTGCTTTAAATCAAGCTGTGAAGGCAATAGCTATCAGTAGAGGATATGTTGCACCAAGCGGAATTGATCTTATTTGTACACCAGCTTTTTTGGATATTGAGATTAATGGTGAAGAAAGAACAGCTATTAAATTTATTATTGAACCTTTAAAATAGATTTATTTAAATAATTATTTATAAAGGTCTTGTGCTTTAAATTATTAAAATTATAGACATACAAAAACTCTTCTCTTATGGGAAGGGTTTTTTTAATTGCGCTATATAAAAAAATATCTATAATAATTATTTAATTTATTAAAGAAATTACGTAAGTATATTGATTTTAAAGATAATCAAATATATCTAATATAGAGCAAAGTACAGTTATATTTAACTATAATGAGTTAATAGCAAATAACAACCCCTAATCTATTTTAATAAATACTTAAGAATGCCGATAAAATATATTAACCTGGGATTTTATAACTATCTTTCATGTTTATTAAAATATTTGATAATTTAAAAAATATTAGATTTAAAGAATTAGGGGGATGAAATTGCTGAAAATATTTAAAAACTTAAACTTAGGAGTTAAGATTGGTGGGGGTTTTGCCATCTTATTACTTATTGGAGCAATTATGGCCTTTGTGGGCTATACAGGATTAAACAATCCATAAAACAAGTAAAAGAAGTTAAAAACCAAACTAGTGTTGTTTCAGATAAGATAAATATGTTAGGTGAGTTATCTAGAAAAATCGATGATATTGTAGAATTAATAAATGGAATATCAGCACAAACAAACCTACTTGCTTTAAACGCTGCAATTGAAGCAGCAAGAGCCGGAGAGGCCGGCCGAGGATTTAGTGTAGTAGCTGATGAAATCCGTGAACTCGCAGAAGAGTCTTCAAGTGCAACAGAACAGATTGCTGGTTTGATTAAAGACATTCAAAATGGAGTAAAAGATACAATAGGTCAGATGAATCAGGCTGAAGATGCAGTAGAAAATGGTGTAGAAGCTATTCAAGTAACTGAAGATTCATTTGATGAAATAGATAAATCTTCCGAAAAGTTGATTACATTAATTGAAGAGATATCTAAATCAGCAAAAGGAATGGCAAAAAACAGTAAAAGGGTTCAAAAAGCAATAACTGAAATAGCGGCGGTGAGCGAAGAAGCAACAAGTAATGCAGAGCGAGTAGCCGCTTCAAGTGAAGAACAAAGTGCTTCAACCCAGGAGATAGTAAATGCTTCTGAAAATCTAGTTTTAATGGCTCAAAACCTATCAGAAACAGTTGATAAATTTAAAATATAGAATATATTAATAGCAAGTTTTATTTAATTCAATTAATATTCTGATTGGACAAAAAGAAGTAAAAATTGTTTAAATTCTGTAATATTAATGAAATTGAACGTAAAGATATCTAATAACTTAGAAAGATAAAGTTATATATTTAAAAAGGATGACAATATATCTAGTGATTATTTATATTAATAAAACTTTAAATATATGGAAGGTGTACAAATATGGATAAAATAGTAGCTAAACTTGTGGCCTTGGGTATTCCTGGATTAGTATTATTGATTGCAGTTAGTATCTCTGGTTATGCTGGTGCAGCCGCAATAACAACAGCACTATCTGCCTTTGGTGGTCCTTTTGGAATGTTAGGTGGAATAGGTGTTTTTGGATTAGCAGCATTAATATTGAATGCTATTTCCGAATATGGGTTTGAAAAAATATTTACGAATGTTTTATTAGAATTAAGAAATAAGGGCTATACAAAGAAACAAATACTGAATAAAATAGATAAATATCCTATATCCCATTCATTAAAACTTAAATTAAAGGATAAATTTGATAAATATTATTCTAGAACTAATATTATTGATATTTAATTAACAGAATTAATAATATAATCTATATATTTAAAGACTTATAATACAGACCTCTTATATATTTTAGGGGGTCTGTTTTTTATTTATTAAACATTACTAAATTCAAACTAATATATTTAAAATATTTTTTCAAAAAAAGTAAAGGAAAATAATGTATTTTGTTCAATATAATAACTAATACAATAAAGATGTTTATTTTATAATAAATTACAGAAGTGGTGATTATTTTGCAAGTTTCAAACAAAAAGTTCATAATATTATTTATCACAGGTGGATTAATAGTATCCATTTTATTAATGTTTCAAGAGTTCTTACTCGGTCATACTTTTAAATATCTATCATTATTTTTACCAATTTTATTTGGCGGGATTAGTTTTTCAACAATATACTATTTTTATGAAAAGAAAACTAATCATGAAAAAGTGATCAAAGAAAATAGGTATAAAAAGCTTTTTGATAATACTAATAATGCTGTAGCTATCTATAGACCAATTGAAAATGGTAATAACTTTGAAGTTGTCGATATAAATCAAAAAGCAATTGAAATAGATAATCACAATAAAGATGAAGTAATTGGGATGAAGTTTACTGAACTATCTAAAGGCAAATATTTTTCTGTACTATTTGAAATCTTAAAAGAGGTAAATAAAACCGGTGTAGCTCAAGAAAGACCTATTAAAGTTACTGAAAATAATAAAATCATAACCTTTCAGAGAAACTACATATATAAACTTGATAATGGTGAAGTTATCAATATTTATGAAGACATAACCGAAAAGAAAAGACAAGAGAAAGTACTTAAAGAAAAAAACGAACTATTACAGGGTTTAATGGATAATATGTTGGTTGGTATTTTGGTAGGTAATAGAAATGGAGATATAATACATTTAAATAAAGGATTTGAAAAAATAACAGGTTATAATAAAAATGATATAAATTCATTAAAAGACTGGTTATATAAAGCATATCCAGATAAAAATTATAGAAAAAAAGTAATTGATAATTGGGAAGAAGATTCTAAAAAAGGTAGTGCTGTCAAAGATTTTGAAGTAACATGTAAAGAGGGAACCAAGAAATTAATCCATTTTAGAGTAAATTTTATTGGAAATAGGTATGTAGCAAGTATGATTGATATTAGTGAAAAAAATTTACTCATTAATGAAATACAAGAAAAAACAAATTATCTTAATAAAGTAGTATCAAATATTCCGGAAATATTACTAATCTTAGATGAAGATGGAAAATATATTGATATCTGGAGTTCTCAGCATAAAGATTTAGTGGGTCCTTCCAGTACACTAAAAGGTAAAAATATCAATGATATACTCCCTCAGGAAGTAGCAAAGAAATATTTTACTAATATTAAAAATGTAATTAAAAGTAATGAAATTATTAAATTTGATTATTCCCTTAGTATTGATACTGAGATAAGATATTTTGAAGCAAAACTTATCTTAATGGATGAAACAAATACTAATGAAAAAAACAAATTCCTTGTATTGATAAATAACATCACCAATCGTGTAGAAAAAGAGCAAACTTTAAAAACCACAAAAGAAAGACTAGAACTAATAATTGATACTACAGAACTAGGTATATTTGATGTTGATCTTAAAAATGATAATGTTGTTGTAAATGATAATATATACGGATTAACTGGATATAAAGAGGATGATATAGATAACTATATCGGTTTTTGGTTAAATAAAATCCATAAAGATGATAAAAGAAAGACAGTAAGTGAATTAAACAATCATTTTGATGGTAAAAACTCTTATGTTAGATTAGAACATAGATTGAAAACCAAAAACAATGGATATAAATGGTTTAGATTAAACGGTAATTTGATTGAAAGCGACAGTAACAGTGATCCGATAAGATTTGTTGGAATACTACAGGATATTGATCAGAAAAAGAAAATTAATATTAAATTGAAAGAACAGAAAGCACACTTCAAACAGCTTTTTGAAAATTCAATTGAAGCTATTGCATTATTAGATTATCAGTATAAAGTTATTAAAATAAATTCTAAGTTTGAAGAAGTTTTTGGATATAAACAAGAAGAAATTAAAGATAAAAAAATAGATGAAATAATTACTCCTGATGAATACAATAAAGGAGCAAAAAAATTAAACGAAATGATTATTGCTGGTAAGGATATTAAGACTGAATCAATCAGAAGGAAAAAAGATGGAAGTAAAATCAATGTATCTGTACATGGATTTTCTGTAAATATATCAGATAAAAGGAAAGGTATATATGCAATATATAATGATATAACCGAACGTAAAAAAATAGAAAAAAGAATTAAGTATTTATCATATAATGACGAATTAACAGATTTATATAATAGAAGATATTTCAACAATAAACTTAATGAATTAAACAGTTCTAATAAAGTGCCGATATCTATAATAATTGGTGATCTTGATGGCTTAAAACTTGTAAATGATAATTTTGGTCATAGTGAAGGAGATAAGTATATAAAAAGAATGGCAGATATACTTAAGAGTGTTGTTAGAGATGAGGATGTTGTTTCCAGATTGGGTGGAGATGAGTTTGCAGTATTACTTCCCAAGACCAGTAAAAAATGCGTTAACAAGATTTGTGATCGTATAGAAAGAGAATGTAAAAAAGCTAATGATAAGAATGATTATAAAGTTCCTTTGAAAATATCATTGGGATATTATACAATAACTTCTAAAGAAGAGGATTTATATAACTGTTTTAACAAAGCAGATAAAGAGATGTATAGTAAAAAAGGAAAAACTATTAGAATTAGTGATTTTCAGTGAAAAAACAAGTGATTAATTAAAGGTATGTAATACGAAATCTAGAAATAGTAATAAAGAGTAATAATTATAGCAATTGATATTATAAAGGAGGATTTTAATGGGTTGGACAGGTAAATTATTAGGGGGCGGATTAGGTTTTTTTGTTGGAGGCCCCATTGGAGCAGTAATAGGAGCAGTTGTAGGTAATAGTTTTGATAAAAGCGGAAGTAATGCTAACATGAACCAACAAGAAAGACTTAATATGATATTTTTTACAACAACATTTTCAATGTTAGCTAAATTTGCTCAAGCTGATGGAGCGGTAACAAAGTCAGAAATTAGTGTAATTGATAACTTTGTAAAGTACGATCTTCAATTAGATGGTAGAGCTAGAAAACTTGCTATTGAAATCTTTGATGAAGCTAAGAAAAATAATAGTAGTTTTGAAGAGTTTGCTAGACAGTTTTATGATAACTTTAGAAATAAAAGAGAAGTTTTAGTTAGTATGTTAGATTTGTTAATGAGAGTGGCTTTAGCGGATAATGAATTTCACCGTAATGAAAAACAATATATTCGAAAAGCTAAAAATATATTTAATATCAGTGATAGTGAGTATGAAAGTATCTTAGCTCAATATGAGCAAAATGATACAAATATAGAAAAATACTATAAAATTCTTGAAGTATCACCTGAAGCAAGCATGAGTGAAATTAAAAGAAAGTATAAAAAGAAAGCAAAAGACTTCCATCCTGATAATATTATAGGGAAAGGTCTACCAGAAGATTATAGAGAGTTTGCACAAAATAAATTTAAAGAAATACAAAAAGCATATGAGAAAATAAAACAACATAGAAGTTAAAATAAAAAACTAAAGTTAATTATTAACTTGAACCTCATTGATACTTTTATGATAAGTATTAATGGGGTTTTATAGTTTTGTAAATTTCAAATCAAAGCAAAAAATTACTGCCGCTATAAATATATAAATTGAAGGAATATCAATAAAAACATACAATACTTATAATAATAGTGATTTTTTTGTTATATATATTAAACGAGGTGACATTTATGACAACAAGAGATTTTGTAGAAAAGCTAAAAAAACTTATTTCTTCTAGATATATTATATTAGTTTATGGACTTATACTTTTGTTTATATCAATTACTGTACAAACAGAAATAGTCGAGCCTTTTATTATTCTCTTTGTAATATATTCAAGTATTAAACATAGTACCAAAGGTGCTATCTATTCAGTAATTTTTGCAATAATTATATTAACTGCACAGGATATATATAATCTTCATATTGATTTAGATCGATATATGATTGAAGTAGCAACAGTCCTTATTACTGCATATTATATAATTAAAAGTTCATCTAGATTAAGAGAAATGAATGAAGATTTAAAAGAAAGAGTAAAAGAATTAAGTGGATTATTTAGTATATCTAAAATATTAGAGAGAAAAAAATTGAAATTAGATGAGTCTCTTGAAGAGATAGTAGATATCATTCCCAGGTCTTTGCAGTATCCGGAAGATAGCTGTGCAAAGATTATTTATAATGATTATATTTTTAAAACTGACAATTATAAAGAGACTAAGTGGTCTCAAAAGAGTGATATTATTATAGATGGAAAAAAAGAAGGTGAAGTTGAGGTTTGTTATTTAACCTTACACCAAGAGGAATACAATGACACACCTTTTTTAAAAGAAGAATTCCAGTTACTTGATGATATATCTAATAGGATTGGCAATATAATAAAGAATATAAATCAAGAAAAAGAAATTATAGAAAGCAATAAGTTTTTATCAATAACATTAAATTCTATTGGAGATGCAGTAATTGTAACAGATGAACAAGGTCAGATTAATCAGATGAATCCTATCGCTGAAGATTTGACTGGATGGCACTATGAAGAAGCAGAAGGTAGAGACATTAAAGAGACCTTTCATATAATAAATTCCAAAACGAGAAAACCAGTTAAAAATCCTGTAGAAAAAGTATTTGAACAGGGGAAAATTGTTGGATTAGCCAATCACACTAAACTAATTTCAAAAGATGGTACAGAATACCATATTGCTGACAGTGCAGCCCCGATAAAAGATGAAGATAACAATGTATATGGTGCTGTAATGGTTTTTAGAGATTTTACTAAACAGTATGAAATGGACCAGGAAATAAAAAGAAGAGAAAACCTATTTTCAAACGTAATTGATGAAGCTCCTTATCCTTTAATGTTACATAATGAAGATGGTGAAATAATAAGAATAAATAAATCATGGCAGGAGATATCTGGATATGGAATAGAAGATTTACCTAATCTTGAAACCTGGTTTGAAAAAGCGTATGGTGAGAAAAAAGATCTTGTAAAAGATTATGTAGACAATTTATTTGATAAAAATAAAAAAACAGATGATGGTGAGTTTGAAATAATCACTAAAGATGGTCAAAAAAGGCTCTGGGACTTTATTTCGGTACCACTTGGTGTAGATAAAAACAATAAAAAATTAATATTGAGTATGTCAGTTGATATTACTGAAAGAAAAGAAATGATAAAAAATATTAATAAATTAAACAGACTATATTCAATATTAAGTGATGTAAATCAAGCAATTGTTAGAAATAAAGATCGAGATTCTTTAATAAATGAGATTTGTAAAATCATAATAGAAAATGGTGACTATAAATCTACCTGGATTGCAAAAGCAAAAGACGATAAAAATATTCTTTCTATTTTAGGTTCTGCTGGACTAAACAGCAATTTAATTGCGAATATAGATATTGACCTAACAAATAATACTTCTATAGAAAAGATTGATAATACTTATAAAATTGATTCCAATACATTAGTGAATTTTATATCTAAAGTTAGAAACACAGAAAGTGAATGGGATGAACTCACTTTCTATAATAACAATAGCTCAATGGCAGTTTTTCCAATTAAAGCCTTTAATAAACTGTGGGGGGTCTTTTCTTTATGTATTGATCAGCCTAATTATTTTGATTCACAAGAAATTAAACTTTTAAAAGAATTAACAGATGATTTAGCATTTGCAATTGAATCAATAAAAAATGAAAGTTTAAGAAAAAAATCAGAAAAAAAGTTAAAAGAAAGTGAAGAAAAATACAGAATGCTTTTTGAAGAGGCTCCGGTAGGAGTTTTTAAATCAAGCAAAAAGGGTGATTTAATATTAGCAAATCCAAAGTTATTAAAAATATTAGGTTGTAATTCCATAGAAGAATGTATGGATTATTATGGTGATCTGTATAATGTATATGTTCATTCACAAAGACGTAAAGAACTCTTTAATGATTTAAAGGAAAATGATGAAGTTAATGATTTTATCTTTAAAGCTAATAAAAAAGGCAATGGTGAGATATGGCTTTCTTTAGATGCAAAAGTTGTAAATGGAAATAACAATCAAAAAATAGAAATAGATGGATTTATTGAAGATATTACAAATGAGTATGAAATGAGAAAACAAGTTGAAAAAAGCGAAGAAAAGTATAGAACATTGTTTCAAAATCAATATTCAGTAATGCTGATAATAAATCAAGAAGATGGTAGTATAGTAGATGCAAATCCAGCTGCCTGTGATTTTTATGGCTGGCCTCATAAAAAACTAACATCAATGAAAATTACAGAAATTAATACTTTATCAAAAGAAGAAGTTAAATATAAAATGAGTAATGCTGCGGACAACAAGAGCAATAAATTTATTTTTGACCATAAGTTGGCAAATGGTGAAGTAAGGACAGTTGAAGTATACAGTGGTCCTATTAAACTTAATGATAAAGAATATCTTTTTTCAATAATTCATGATATAACCGAACGTAAAAAGGCTCAAGATAGAATCAAATATATGAGTTTCCATGATAAGTTAACTGGATTATATAATAGAGCTTATTTAGAAGAAGAGATGAAAAGAATTGGTACCAAACGTCAGTTACCAATAAGTATAATAATGGGTGATTTAAATAATCTGAAACTTATAAATGACACTTATGGACATGAAAAAGGTGATGAATTAATAGTAAGAGCTGCTGAAATAATAAAGAAAACCTCTAGAGCAGAAGATATTATTGGCCGTTGGGGTGGAGATGAATTCGTAATTCTTTTAACTAAAACAACCTTAAAAGAAAGTGAAGAAATTTGTGAGAGAATATTTGAAAATGCTGAGAAAGAAGACCGTGAACTAATTGTTTCTATTTCATTAGGTACTGCCACTAAAAATGAAATGGATGAAAATTTATATAAGACCTTAAATAAGGCAGAAGATAGAATGTACAAAAATAAAATAACAAATCGACGTAGTGCAAGAAGTAGTGTATTATCAGCTTTTATGAGTACGCTAAGAGAGAAAAGCTTTGAAACTGAAGAACACGGAAATAGAATGAAGAAATTATCAATTCAGTTGGGTAAAAAAATTGGATTAGCTAGTTCTGATCTTGACCGATTATCACTTTTAACTTCATTACATGATATAGGTAAAATTACTATTCCGCAGGAGATACTAAACAAAAAAGATAAATTAACAGATAGCGAATGGAATTTAATCAAAAAACATACTGAGGCGGGATATAGAATAGTATCAACAATGGATGAACTAGCTGATATTTCAGAATATATTCTTTATCACCATGAAAAATGGGATGGAACTGGATATCCAGAAGGATTAAAAAAAGATGAGATACCACTTTTATCTAGAATACTCGCAATAGTTGATGCTTATGATGTAATGATTAGTGGAAGACTATATAAAGATCCAATATCAAAAATAGAAGCTTTAGAAGAAATAAAAAATTGTTCTGGAACTCAGTTTGATCCAAATCTAGCTGAAACATTTGTTGATTTGATAACTGAAAAAGAAGATTTATAAAAAGTAATCAATGATATTTTAATAAGTTTCTATATTTTAAAATATAATTATAACAAAAATGTTATCTTCCATTAATTGGGGGATAGCATTTTTTGTTTTTAAATAAAAAATTCAAAAAAATAAGTTTATATAGTTATTAATTATTCATCTATAACCATTTGGATTTTTTTTATAAAATGATATAAATCATAGCAAATAACAAATTTGATCAATATAATAAGATTAAGAGTTGAGAGGAGGAACAATATATTATGAAGAAAAAGTTAAAAATTACAATTATATCAGGACTATTAATATTAACAGCATGGATAAGTTATTGGTTTGGATTTGATAAATACTATTTTGATTACCTCATGATTATTGCTGCAGTAATAGCAGGCTACCAGGTAGCTTTAAATGCATATAAAACCTTAAAGAGGAAAGTATTAAGCATAGATGCCTTAGTAACTATTGCAGCCATAGGAGCACTGTTTATTGGAGAATACTGGGAAGCAGCTGCAGTAACCTTTCTTTTTACTTTCGGTTCTTATCTTGAAGCCAGAACAATCGGTAAAACAAGAAATGCTGTTTTTGAACTTATGGAAATGGCTCCAAATAAAGCATCAGTAAGAAGAGATAATAAAGAGGTAAAATTAGATGCTGATCAGGTTAAAGTTGGTGAAACAGTAATTATAAGGCCGGGTGAAAAAATACCTGTTGATGGAAAAGTAATTAAAGGTGATAGTGATGTCAATCAGGCTTCAATCACTGGTGAATCAAAACCACAGAAAAAAAGTAAAGATGATGAAGTATTTAGTGGTACAATAAATGGTAAAGGTTATCTTGAAGTAAAAGCTAAAAAAGTAGGTCATGATACTACATTTTCTAAAATAATTGATCTTGTAGAAGAAGCACAGGAAGAAAAAGCTCCAACAGAAAAAATGATGGAAAAGTTTTCAAAGTACTATACTCCTGGAATAATAGTTCTTTCAATTGCAGCATATCTCATAACCTTTGATATTAGATTAGCATTGACTCTACTTGTTATCGGTTGTCCGGGAGCATTAGTAATATCAACACCAATATCGATTGTATCAGGTATAGGTAATGCAGCGAAAAATGGTGTACTTATTAAAGGTGGAAAACATCTAGAAAAGGCAGGAAAGACAGATGTTGTTGTATTTGATAAAACAGGCACCTTAACACAGGGTAAACCAGAAGTTACAGATATAAAAAACTATGATATTTCAAAAGATGAGTTAATAAGGTTAGCGGTAACTGCTGAAAATAATTCAGAACACCATCTTGCACAGGCAGTGTTAAATCTTAAAAATGACATAGATTCATTAAAATCACCTGAGTATTTTGAATCTATTACAGGAAAAGGTATTAAGGCTAAAATAGATAATGAACATATATTAATTGGCAATAAGAAATTATTAAATGAAAATAATATAAAGATCTCAGACAATATTTTAACTGATAAATTTAAGTTCAACAATGCTGGAAAAACAACAATATTTGTAACAAAAAACAATAATGTAGTGGGACTTTTAGCAATATCTGATCCACCAAGAGAAAAAGCAAAAGGCACTGTTAATAGATTAAAAAATAGAGGAATAAAAACAGTAATGTTAACCGGTGATGAAGAAAAAATAGCTAAAGAAATAGCACAAAGTTTAGGGATTGATGAATATAAAGCAGGACTATTACCCGAAGATAAAGTGAATGAAATAAAGAAAATACAGAACCAAAACAATATTGTTACAATGATCGGTGATGGTATCAATGATGCTCCGTCATTAGCTGTTGCTGATATTGGGATTGCAATGGGAGCAGCAGGAACAGATGCGGCAATTGAAACAGCTGATATTGCATTAATGGCTGATAATATTGAAAAAGTACCATATGCATTAGGCTTAAGTAAAAGTACATCGGTAAATATCAAACAAAATATAATTTTTGCAGTTTTAGTAGTCTTTACATTATTAGCAGGTGTGCTTGGCAGAAAAGTATTTTTAGCTTCAGGAATGATGGTTCATGAAGTAAGTGTACTATTAGTAACACTTAATGCAATGAGACTGTTAGGCTATGATAAAAAGACATTTTTGGGGAAGTTGATTAAAGCATAAATAAAAAAATATTAAATTCTAAGGAGGAATTATAATGAGAAAAGTCAAATTATATCTTGAAGACCTAAGTTGTCCAGACTGTGCTAAAAAGATAGAAAAAATCTTAAATAAGACTGAGGGTGTTAATAAAGCTGATGTCCATTTCACAACAGGAAAGGCAAATGTTGAATATGATCCTGAAAGTATTAATATAGAAGGACTAAAAGATGCAGTTTCAACCACCGGTTATCAAGTTATAAAAGTGAGGTAATAAAAAATGGATGAACATCTCTGTGTATCAAAAGTACCTATTTTTTCAAGTTTAAACCATAAAAGATTAAAAGAAATCAATAAAGTTGTAAGACAGCGTGTTTATAGCAAAAATGAGATTATCTTTATGGAAGGTGAACCAGCCCAAAATATTCATATAATAAATAAAGGTAGAGTTAAAGTATTTAATACTTCTGCTGATGGTAAAGAATATATTATCAGACTACTAAAAGAAGGAGACTTTTTTGGAGAATTAATATTATTTAAAGAAGAACCAATATCATACAGTGCACGTGCATTGACTGAAGTATCAGTTTGTTTAATTAATAAAAATGATTTAGAAACATTAATCAATGATAATCCTAAAATAAGTAATGAACTATTAACTGCATTAAGTAGTCGACTAAAACAGGTTGAAGAGAAAGCACATTCTTTAGCATTAGATGATGCAAGAATAAAAACAATAAAACTATTAAATAATCTATCAGAAGAAAATGGACAAAATACAAAAAAGGGAACGATGATAGAACTTCCTTTGACAAGAGATGGTCTAGCAAGTTTAATGGGGATGACCCAGGAAACGTTAAGCAGAAAACTATCAGAATTAGAAGATGAGAAAAAAATAGAGTTAATCGGACACAAGAAAATATTAATAAAGGGAGAACTTTTTAACATTTAATAGATAGTTGATTATTTCTATCAGATATGCTATTATATAAATGTACCCACGAGGGGTATAAAGGAGTGGTTAAAATGACTAATGTAACTTTAAAAGTTGATGGAATGTCCTGTCAACACTGTGTAAAAACAGTAAAAGAAGCACTACTTTCAAATGATGGTGTAAGTAAAGCAGATGTCAATTTAGATAAAAACAAAGCATTTGTTGAATATGATAGTGAAAAAGTATCAAAAGATGCTTTAATTAAATCTGTTAATGATAGTGGATATAAAGCAAGTGAATAATTAAATGATAAAAAATTAAGTAATCTATAATAATTTTAATTACCCCACAAAATTTTTGTGGGGTTTGTTTTTTCACATGTATAGTTTGTCAATAAATTATAAGTAAGGAGTTTCCCCATTTTTTAAAATAGCAGAAACTCAAAGTTATCAACAGGCAAAATTGTGGATAAGTTACTCTTAGAAACTCTTAAAATAGATTATCCACAGATTACGTAAAAAAGGTGAA
>Ga0136558_1000250_pt1 | contig 32310 bp, 34 predicted proteins | sample AntRauTorckE6833_FD_101391 | JGI IMG/M metagenome (GOLD analysis project Ga0136558, IMG submission 101391) | Saline lake microbial communities from Rauer Islands, Antarctica - Metagenome Torckler E6 #833 | ecosystem: Environmental > Aquatic > Non-marine Saline and Alkaline > Saline | place...
AAGTTCAAAGTAGACGCTATCCCGTATCAACACAAAGATATGGATACATGGCGTGCGAACTTTACAGGAGTGAGCACGCATCACGATCCAACAAATTTGCACGTGTTTGGTGCGGTTGATGATGTGTGGGTGAATCCGGATGGAGAGTTGATGGTTGTTGACTATAAGGCAACTGCAAAAGACAAACCCGTAAAAGCACTTGGCGCACCCGGTGGCTGGCAAGATATGTACCGCCGGCAGATGGAAGTCTATCAATGGCTACTCAAGCAAAATGGCTTCAAGGTGAGCGACACAGGATATTTTGTGTACGCAACTGGCACACAAGACCGCGATGGGTTTAATGACCGAATAGATTTTGAAACCTACGTGTTCCCGCACCATGGAAATTCTGAATGGGTAGAGCCAACATTATTAAACATGAAAAAAGTACTCGACGGCGACATGCCAGAGGTGGGGACTGCAGCTATGGGTGGCCCCTGCGAACACTGCGAGTATGCAAAAGCCCGCACTCAATTAGCGATTGACGCCCTTCGGACAAGAAAAGTTTAATTTATGTCACAAAAGAACACCTAGAAACGGTATAATAAAAACATGTTAGATATTCAGTTTATTCGAGAAAATCCAGAAATCGTCCAGGCAGCGGCAAAAAACAAAGGGGTAGGAGTTGATATAAATCAGCTTCTTGGCTTCGATGAGAAACGCCGCGAGCTTATTGGAGCTGCTGACTCCGTCCGCCGTGAACGTAATGAGCTAGCCGAAAGCACAAAGGGCCAACGCCCAAATGAAGCCCAGATAGAAAAGGGGAGGCAACTCAAAGAGAGGTCTGCTGATCTTGATCACCAATTAACAAGCATAGAACAGCAGTACCAGACACTCCTTAAACAGGTGCCGAATATACCATACGATGATGTGCCTGTTGGAAATTCCGAGGAAGGTAACGTAATAGTCAAGAATTGGGGTGAAAAACCTCAATTTGATTTTGAACCAAAACCTCATTGGGAGATGAGCGAGTATATCGAACAAGAAAAGGCTGCCGCGATTAGTGGTGCTCGTTTTGCTTTCTTGCAAAAGGGTATGGTGCGTCTGCAATTTGCACTCAATCTTTTTGGGATGGATGTACTCACAAACGAGGAGACTCTCAATGAAATCATTACGAGTAATAAGCTTGAGGTCAGCAGCAAGCCGTTTGAATTGCTTGCACCACCGATGATGATGCGCACCGAACAATACGATCGTACCAGTCGTCTCAAGCCAGATGACGTTACATTCAAGCTGGCTCATGATGATCTGTGGCTGATTGGATCGGCTGAACACCCAATGTCTGCATATTTTATGGACGAAACATTGCCAGCGGAGACACTACCAGTACGATTTCTTGGTCATTCGACATCATTTAGGCGAGAGGTGGGCAGCGCCGGCAAGGATACGCGTGGGATACTTCGAACACATCATTTTGATAAACTAGAAATGGAGAGTTTTAGCATACCAGAACAGTCAAAAGGCGAGCATGATCTGATGATTGCGGTGCAAGAATATATAATGCAGAAACTCGGGTTGCCGTATCAAGTTGTCTTGAAGTGTACGTTTGATATGGGTGGTCCAAATGCGCGCGGCGTTGATATCGAAACGTGGATGCCAGGCCAGAACGCATATCGGGAGACCCATAGTGCGGACTGGCTTACAGACTATCAGGCGCGAGGTCTTCATACTAAAGTCCAGCATGTTGATGGTTCAAAAGTAATTGCACATACCAACGACGGCACCGCTGTTACGACCAGGGTGTTGATTGCAATCATGGAAAATTATCAGCAAGCTGACGGCAGCATTCGTATACCAGAAGTATTGCAATCGTACATGGCCGGAAAAGAAACAATTTAACACCAAGGAGGGTGCAAGATGATCCAAAAGTATGAAATTTCAGGTGTTCACACAACTGTTACGGCAGAATTACAAAAGTATATTGAAAAGAAAATTCTAAAGCTGGATAGATTTATTGCAAAAACTGCTCGCGAGTCAGCACACGCAGAAATTTTTATTAAAGAAACGAAAAATAAAACCAGGGTGCAGCATACCTGCGAAGTCGTTCTGAAGCTGAAACAAGAGACCTTAACTGTCAAAGAGACTACCGTTAATCCATTTGCGGCGGTCGATATTGTCGAGGCAAAGCTTAAAAATCAACTCAAGAAGTACAAGGCTAAACACACTCAAGCTCGGATGCATAATAAGGTACTTGCTCGTCTGCGTCGTCGGACTTCGGTATAACGCTGTAAGATCTACTCTTACGTTACGAGCAAATATACGGTAGAATAGACGCTATTGTCAGCACGACTGTAAGTAAGACTTTTATAGATAAGGGGTAGTAGCGGTGAAAAAGGTTTTTAAGCGTGTACTCGGAGACCCGCAGGTAAAGACGCTCAAGCGTATGCGCAAGCGAGTTAAAGAAGTAAATGCGCTCAGTGATACATATAAGAAGATGTCCGACAAGGACTTGAAGGCGCAAACAGATAAGCTGAAGAGACGACTCAAGAAAGAGTCATTGGATGCAATTCTGCCAGACGCGTTTGCTTTAGTGCGAGAAGTTTCTGATAGGACGCTTGGATTGCGCCATTTTGATGTGCAGCTGATTGGTGGCATGGTGCTCCATGAAGGTAGCGTTGCAGAAATGAAAACTGGTGAAGGTAAGACGTTGGTAGCGACCTTACCATTATATTTAAATGCGCTCACTGGTAAGGGCGCACACCTTGTAACTGTAAATGATTACCTTGCCCGCATTGGTGCTGGTTGGATGGCTCCAATTTATGACTTTCTTGGAGTCGGTGTTGGCGTAATTATGCCAGACCAATCCTACATCTATGATTCGTCTTTTAATGACGAGTCGCACGATGACGAACGCTTTAAGCATCTGAAGCCTTGTACTCGTCAAGAGGCCTATGCTGCCGACATCACCTACGGCACGAATAATGAATTCGGCTTTGATTACTTGCGCGACAACATGGTCCGTGAAGAGGAACAGTTGCGGCAGCGATCGGTGCACTATGCCATCGTCGACGAAGTTGACTCTATTCTGATTGACGAAGCCCGAACCCCTCTGATTATCTCCGCCCCATCTACGACAAGCGGGGCTTCCTATGCACAATTCTCTAAGGTAGTGCGCAACCTAAAACGTGATGATCACTATGACGTGGACGAAAAGCGAAAATCTGTTGTTCTGACCGACGAAGGAGTTGATAAAGTAGAAAAAATTCTTGGCATTAAGAATTTGTACGGTACGGAAAATATTCGAACCATCTTCCACCTTGAACAAGCACTGCGTGCCCAAGCACTCTTCAAGCGCGACAAAGATTATGTGGTTACGAGTGAAGGCGAAGTTGTGATCGTGGATGACTTCACTGGTCGTTTGCTAAAAGGTCGCCGATACAATGAAGGCCTCCACCAGGCAATTGAAGCTAAAGAAAGCGTAGAAGTGCAAGAAGAATCAATGACATTGGCAACCATTTCATTTCAGAATTACTTCCGCCTCTACGAAAAACTTTCAGGTATGACCGGTACAGCCGTTACCGAACAAGAGGAGTTCCATCAGATCTATGAATTAGATGTGGTAGAGATTCCACCAAATAAACCGGTTGTTCGTGATGATAAGCCAGACCGTATCTACAAGACAGAACTTGGAAAGTTTGCTGCCATTGCTAAGGAAGTAAAAGAAATGAACGAAAAAGGCCAGCCAGTCTTGATCGGAACTGCGTCAATCGAAAAGAACGAGCTACTTAGTAAGTTACTGAAGAAAGAAAAGATTCCACACGAGATCCTAAATGCTAAGAACAACGAAAAAGAAGCTGCAATTGTCTCTCGAGCTGGCCAAAAAGGTTCGGTTACGATTGCTACCAATATCGCCGGTCGTGGTACCGATATCGTACTCGGTGACGGTGTAAAAGAGTTGGGCGGACTCTTTGTGTTCGGAACCGAACGTAATGAATCACGCCGTGTCGATAATCAGCTGCGAGGACGTGCGGGGCGCCAGGGAGACCCGGGTGCGTCACAGTTCTTTGTTAGTACTGAGGATGATCTGATGCGTATCTTCGGCGGCGAGCGAATCGCGGCAATCATGCAGCGTCTTGGCGTTGATGACGAGGTGCCAATCCAAAACCGAGTGATATCAAAAAGTCTTGAGGGTGCCCAGAAGAAAGTCGAAGGCTTTAATTTTGATACCCGTAAAAACGTAGTTCAATACGATGATGTCATGAACCGCCACCGCCGCGCGACTTATTCGATGCGTCGAGAAATTTTGGGTCAAGCCGACATAAAGAAACGCATCACCGCGTTTATCAAGGAAGAAGTTGATTCGCTGGCAAACTCACCGCTCCTGACCACTGATCAGTTCGAATCGATAGTGACCGAGGTTTTCCCATTCGATGAGCCGGCCCTGGATAGGCTATTCGATAGCCCAGCCGACACCTTCGGAAAAACTTTGCAAACTGAAGCGCTTGAATTTTATGATGCACGCGAAACTGCCTTCACAGAAGATGTTATGCGTAAAGTCGAGAGAGACATTTTCTTGCAGATACTCGACAATCTTTGGATGCAGCACCTCGAGAGCATGGATCATATGCGCCAGGGGATACACTGGCTGAGCGTTGGGCAGCGCGATCCGTTAGTTGAATATCGACGCCAATCTAAAGTCATGTTTGAGCATATGCAAGAACACCTGCGGCACGATGTGCTCCGTACGCTTTTCCACGCACGACCTGTTTCAGAAGACGAACTCGATAAGCCAATTGATACAGAGTTGACACGCGCTGCACGATCTTCAGTAGACAATGCAGATAGAATTCTTGCAGCTGAAGAGTTCCACGAGACTGATTTTGTCCCCGCTAAAACAGCAACTACTGTCAAGCAAAAAACAAAATCTCAGATTAAAAGAGCGCGCAAAACAGAACGAAAGCGACGCGTAACTTCCAAAAAGCGAAAGTAAGTTTAATTTCAGATGAAACATGGTGTTACAGAAATATCCCTTTCAAATGGCGCCAAAGGACTTTTAGTCCATGTGCCAGATGCCACGGTCATGACGTTTGAATTTAATTTTCGGGCAGGCGAATACCTCGTGCCGACTCAAAAATGGGAGACGCCCCATCTGATGGAGCATGTATTGCTTGGGGCAAATGAGTTGATCCCTAAAGCCAGAGCTTTCCAGACGGAATTTGAGAAAAACGGGGCATACTGTAACGCAAGCACTGGCGCATACGACATCACTTATGAAGCTGAGTGTGCCGACTTTGAGTGGGATCGAATACTCGACCTCATGGCGATTGCTATCACCAAGCCACTCTTTTTAGAAGAAGAATTTACCGCTGAATTCGGGAATGTCCGAGAAGAACTTATGGCGCGTAGCAACAGCCATTTTCGCCATTTAAGTCTTGCCTTGCGCGAAGCATTTGGGTTCTGTGTGCTGACCGACCAAGAGCGCATTCGTCTGATGGAAAACGTCGTTCTGCAAGATATAAAAGATCATTATGCAAGCACACACACCACAAAAAATTTACGCTTTGTGATCGCTGGCAAGATCCCCCCAAAGCGCCGAAAGGCCATCAAAGATTTCTTGGGCGCAGCTGAACTCCCAGAAGGAGAGGCGCGCCTAGATTTGCCCCATGAATCCCCCAAGGCTCTACTCAAACCTCTCTACATTCATAATGAGACCGTTGAAAATCTGTATTTTTATTTAGACACTTTTATGAACCGTCGTATGCGTGATCCAGAAACAGACGCACTCAATTTAATAAACTCTATGCTTACCGAAACGCTTTATTCTCGAATCTTAGGTACGGCAAGGGAAAAAGGTCTTGTTTATAGTATGAGTTCTGGGATTGGGCAGACTCGTGATAGCAGTAACTGGTGGTTTGGGGCGCAAGTGATGCCTAAAAATGCAGAGGCGCTCTACAACATCATCGTCAAAGAACTACACGCCGTCTTTGATGGTAGCCTTCGCGATGATGACGTGACTGCAGCAAAGCAGTACGCGCTTGGCCGATATCAACGCAGCGGGCAAACTGTTGCGGGTACGGCGGCAGGGTACAGCAACCGCTACTTCTTTGATGGCGAAATTGATGATTACTATAAGGTTCCGGAACGGATTCGAGCCGTCTCCAAAAATCGTATTATGGCAATCTCGCAGGCGATGTTTGAAGAAAAGGTGTGGGGCATGGGTGTGCTTGGGAATGCTGGCGAAGAATTTGTCGGCAAACTCGACAAAAAAATCAGCGCACTCTTTTAATCGCGCTTGAGCTTATTGGAATCGATCCCTATACTATCTAGGTATATTTACTATCTATCAGTTTAATAAGGAATTTATATGGACCCAAATAAGCAAGATGAAAACCAGCAGGAACAGTCGTCCGTCGAGCCCGAACAACAACAACCAAATGCTCCTCAAGAAAATATACAGCAGCCAGTAGAAAATCAGGACGTTACTACAGAGCAAACTATAGCGTCTTCAGAATCTCCTGAGCCTGAAAGCGAAGCGTCGCCACCAACACAAATAAATGTGATTTCGCCAGAAGAACCTCCACTACCATCCCCTGTAGCCGAGGAGCCGACCCAGACTGGCGGTGATCAATCGGCGACTGTGGCGACGCCACCACCAGCTGAAAGTCCCGCTCCAGCTGTGGCAACTGAAACTGATCCAAATGCAGCGCCAGAACAAACGCCACCACCAACAACAGAAGTAGCAGCCGATAATTCGTTCGCTCAACCTGCGCCAACCCCACCAGTCCCTCCTTCAGAAGCTAGTGTCTCGGACACACCTCAGCCTGTCTCGCCGCCAGAACAGCCAACAGAGAGTAAAGGCCATAAAAAGTTGTTGCTATTCTTGATTCCCGTCTTGGCGATAATTACAGTAATTGGAATCGTGCTTGGGCTCCAAGTGTTTTCTAGCTCGACTGCCCTGGCTTCATATTCGAATGACGAGTTCTCGATTAACTACCCAGATGGCTACAAAGAAGAAGCCAGTGGAAATGTCGTCGCCTTTACGGAGCCTGGTGAGGAAAACGACGAAACATTGTCTGGTGTAATTGTAGCCATAGAAGATTTACCAGAATCACTCGGTACTACAGATCGAGAACAGATAGAACAACAGCTTCCAGAGCAAGTTGATGCGTTTATTGAAGCCGCGTCGCAAGGTGAGGAACAAGAAGTGCGCAATAGAACGAGTGAACTATCCCAACTTAACGGTAAAGATGTCGAGCGCGTTACGGCAGAGATTTTCATGAACGATAAAAAAGTCGCCACGTTTAATATTCTTGCAGGTGTGACTGACGATAAGCTCATATTGGTCGCGGTGCTCGCTCACGTATCCGATGAGTCGGTGAACCAAGAATCCGGTAATATCCTTAACTCCTTCACGCTGACAGAGTAGATCGCGTATACTGTTCCCAAGATGGCTTCACTTACGGACAGGATCACTCCATTGCTCGCCGCTATTAACAGTGCTTGTGAGCAGCTTCATATTGATGCACGCTCGACTGAGCTCGCCAAGCTTCATGAACGCGCGGCTGAGCCAGACTTCTGGGATGACAGTGTTAGGGCGCAAAAACAAATGAAAAAGCAGGCTAAGCTCGAAAAGCAGATAGAGCCGTGGGTTGCATTGCGCACTCAGGCCCGAGAGACTAAAGAACTAATTGACATGCATGACGAATCTTTAGAAAAAGATCTGGTGCAGCAGCTTCAAAAAATAGAAACTACATATGAGACGCTGAAGGGCGCTTTGATGTTGAGTGGCCCCTATGATGATCATGATGCGCTGCTGAGCGTTTACGCGGGCGCAGGTGGAACTGACGCTCAGGACTGGTCACAAATGCTCCTGCGAATGTATACGCGCTGGGCAGAGCGCGAATCTTATGATGTAACCCTCGTTGATGAATCATCTGGCGACGAAGCAGGGATCAAGAGCGTAACAGTTGAAATAAGTGGACCGAATGTTTTTGGACGCCTTAAAAGTGAACACGGCGTCCATAGGTTGGTCCGCTTAAGTCCGTTCAATTCTGATAATTTGCGACAAACTAGCTTCGCAAAAGTCGATGTTATGCCAATGATCGATGAGCCGGGTGCGATTGAAATTGATGAAAAAGACCTCAAAATTGACGTATATCGAAGCGGGGGCAAGGGTGGCCAGAGCGTCAATACTACCGATTCAGCTGTTCGCATTACGCATGTTCCTACAGGGGTGGTCGTGGCAATTCAGAATGAAAGATCGCAGCTCCAAAATAGAGAAACAGCAATGACTATCCTCCGATCGAGACTTGTACAGTTACAGATGGAGCAACACGCTGAGAAGGTTGATGAAATTAAGGGCCCCAATACATCTGCAGAGTGGGGGAATCAGATTCGTAGCTACGTACTGCACCCTTACAAACAAGTAAAAGACCTGCGCACCCGACACGAATCGAGTGATCCCGACAAGATGTTGGACGGTGAACTTAGTGATTTTATAGATGCGTATTTGGAGAGCACTCTCGCAGAAGCGTAGCTTCAGGTGCTTTTTTGTCGCTGCTTATGCTATCATGAGGCGTCGCAAGGAAGAAGCATAATCGTCATAGATTAATTCTTGCGCTATACTATAGAATAATGATTTTACTTGATAGAGTTTCAAAAGTGTACAGCCGAACACACGGAGCAGTGGAGCGAATTAGCTTGCACGTAGAGCCGCGTGAGTTCGTTATTATTGTTGGATCGAGTGGCGCGGGCAAATCAACGCTGTTAAAACTCCTCACCAAAGAAGAAAAACCAACGAGCGGCAAGATAGTAGTCGGTGGTATAGATTATGACAAATTAAAAGATAAAGACATCCCGTTATTACGCCGCAAAATTGGTGTCGTATTTCAAGACTTTAAGCTTTTACCCAATAAAACCGTATTTGAGAATGTTGGGTTTGCACTCGAAATCGTCGGTTATGGTAATAAAGAAATTCAACATACCGTGCCTAGAGTACTCGAAATTGTTGGGCTTAAGGGTAAAGAAAAGCGCATGCCAACCGAATTATCCGGCGGCGAACGTCAGCGCGTTGCTATTGCTCGAGCGATTGTGCGGCAGCCTAAAATTTTGATCGCTGATGAGCCGACAGGGAACCTCGATCCCAAGCATGCCTGGGAAGTTATCAAAGTACTAGAAAAAATTAATCAGTACGGCACAACAGTACTACTAACCACGCACAACCAGGATATCGTCAATAAACTCAAGCGTCGAGTTGTAACTATCGAAGACGGGCGGATTGTGAGTGACAGAGCTAGCGGTAGCTACGAGGACAAGAAATAATGGCGAAACCTCCAGGGAATCACCGACTCATAACATTCGGAAGAATAATAAAGACTGGCGTGCAGAACTTTGTACGCAATGCCTGGCTTAGTATTGCTGCCATGGCGGTGATGGTGATTACACTAGGGATCATATTATTTTCAGTTGTTGCCAGCGCGACCTTCAACAACACGATCACGCAGATAACCGATAAAATTGATATTTCTGTGTACCTCAAGGATGAAGTTAGCGAAGAGCGCCGCGAAGAGCTGCTTGGTGATGTAAAAAATCTAGAGAATGTAAAGTCAGTAGAATTTATCTCTAAAGAGGCTGCACTGGAAGAGTATCGTCGAGCGAATGAAAATAACATCGATTTACTTCTGGCAATCTCTCAGACTGATAATCCTTTGCCGGCCAGCTTGCGGATTAAACCGAATGACGTAAATCGTATAGAAGAAATTCGTGACTACATTGAGCAGCCAGAAATTAAAGAGTTGCAATCTGACGAGACCTCTTATTCGTCTGATCGAAAAGAGGCAATCGACAAGATTACTGGAGCGACTACATTCTTGCAACAAGTTGGGTTCGTAGGAGTAATTGTGTTTTCTATCATATCGATGTTGATTATTTTTAACACGATTCAGATGGCTATTTTTAACCGTCGTGACGAACTTCAGATTATGCGCTTGCTCGGCGCCAGCACTAGCTACATTCGAGGCCCGTTCATCGTAGAGGCGATCGTTTATGGGATTATCTCAGCAGTCATATCTGTATCTATAGCAGCGTCATTATTCTCGATCGCTTCAAATGCTTTTGCTGCCAGTAGCCTAGGGCTCCTGGACATTTCATTTGCCTATGAATATTTTAACAATAATTTTGTAATCATTTTGACATTACAATTAGTCGCAGGTATACTCATCGGTGCCGTATCGTCCTTTATTGCCACACGGCGTTACCTAAAATTTAAGACCAGTAAATAAACAAACTCTTTCCTGTAAAATCCCGCAAAATTATCAACTAATAACGGTGGGTAAACCGTGCAAGCGAGGGTTAATGTTCGAGGGTATACACGACGATAACTTTAAAAACAAAAACCATAAAAAAATGAAAACTAAAACTAGCAAAAAAATTATATTGTTCGCACTCGTGAGTCTTATCTCAACAAGTCTTGTATTTTTGCCGTTCAAAGATGCTGGAGCAAACAGAAGTGAAGAACTGCAGCAGGAGATTAAACAGCTCGAGGCACAAAACAGTCAATCGGGCAATAAAGTGGATGCGTTGCAATCGGGTGCAAAAAATCTACAGGGTGCAATTAATAATCTACAGGCTAGTATAGCCGGGTTGCACTCTGAGATTAGTGCTAATAAGGCCAAAAGTGCACAGCTTAAGCAAGATATTAAAGAGGCCGAAATCGAGCTTGAGCGCCAGAAGGGTGTGTTGGGTGAAAATATCCGTGCAATGTATCTCGAAGATGATATTTCTACGCTTGAAATGCTAGCTACCAGTAAAGACCTTGGCCAATTCATGGACAAGCAGCAATACCGCAATGTAGTAGGCGACAAGATACGGGGACAGTTAGACCTTATAGAAAAACTCAAACAAAAGCTTAGCGATCAGCGCACAGAAGTAGAGCTACTTATCAAAAAAGACGAGGCCATGCGTCAAGAGATTGCAGCTCAAAAAGTTGAGCAAAATCGTCTACTTGCTTTAAATCAAGCCCAACAAGCTGAATTCAATCAAAACATAGCATTGAATAATAAGAAAATCGCAGACTTTAAAGAAGAACAGGCAAAAATTGCCGCAGCAATCGCGAGAAGAAGCTACGCTGTTGCGCCTGTGGGCTACGTGAGCGGCGGTGATGTAATTGGAGCAGTTGGGAGCTCGGGCCTGTCAACGGCTGCACATCTTCACTTAGAGGTAAGAGATGGTAGCGGAGTTACTAACCCTGCACCTTACATAAAACATGACCCAGTCCCAGGCTCTTATGTTACACAGGGATGGTGGGCTCCGTGGTATTTGTACGCTAGCGGTCATCACCCGGGCATCGATTATTCTCGTGGTAATGGTGCCGTGCATGCCATTGATTCCGGCAATCTATATCGTGGCTGCTCAAACCAACTACTCGATACGCGTAATAATGAATACGGGTATGTTGCAGTAATCGAACATCCCAACGGGATAAAAAGCGTCTACGCCCACATGTCCGGGGGACCGGCGGCATGTAGCTACAACACTTGGCGTTAGTGGCTCGATAAGAAACCTATTCATAATAGAAGATAGAGCGCATCACAGGGGTGAAGGGGATTGCACAAAGTAACCGAGCATGGTATTATCCTAATGTTTACTAAAAAAATAAAAACATTACAATAAAATGATCTTACCTACCCTAAGCAATCGGTTTTCTAATAAGTCACGAGCTATCAGTCTGGCTGTGTTGTCCCTGTTTGTTTTTTCCGTGGTCGCAATACCACTTGCAGGTGCTGATAAATTTGATGAGCAGATACGAGAACTGCGCAGCGATAATGAAAAAAAACTTTCACTTGTAGAGGAGCTTTCTGCTGAGGCAAAAAGTCTCGAAGATGCTATAGAAAAAATGCAGCTACAGATTGAAGCATTGCAGGCTCAGGTTGTTCGTAATCAATCAAAAAGCGAGCAGCTTAAAACGGATATAGTTGCTGCAGAAAAAGAGCTCGAGCGACAAAAAGACATTTTAGGCCAAAACATCAAGGCTATGTATCTAGAGGGGCAAATCAGCACACTAGAGATGTTGGCGACGAGCAAAGACTTGAGTCAGTTCGTTGATAGGCAACAATACCGAGACGTCGTGAAGTCAAAAATTAAAGATCAGGTAGATGAAATTACTGCACTGCGACTTCAGTTACAGGCTCAACGTGAAGAGGTTGAGCGACTTATAAAAGAAGATAATAAACTCAAACAAGAAGTTGCTTCGCAGCAAAGCGAAAGAAATCGGCTACTTAATCTGAATCAAACCGAGCAACAGGCTTTCAACCAAAAAATCGCCGAAAATAACGATAAGATCAAAGATTTAAGACAGCAACAAGCGCTTGAGAACATCCGTCTCTTCGGAGGCGGCGACGGCGTTATAGGTGGCGGTGGCTATCCATGGGGATCAGCTCCTTGTCTCAGCACTGGGCAAGTTGACGGTTGGTGCTATGACTATGAGTGGGGCTATAACGGTAGCTGGAATAATTGGTCCACTGGTGGTTATGCATTTCGTAACTGTACCGACTGGGTTGCTTGGCGAACGGGAGCACCTCCAGGGTTAGGTAATGCTAATCTCTGGGATGATCGTGCTCCAAACTACGGCTTCACTGTTACGTACACACCAGTTCAGGGCTCAGCTGCAGTGAGTAACGCAGGCTACTATGGACACCTTATGTACGTAGAGGCGGTACACGATGACGGAACCATTACTATCAGTGACTATAACCGTGCCGGAACTGGCAAATATTCAGTGAACCGCATCAACCCTACTGGCCTCGTATTTGTGGTCGTAAAGTAATTATTCATTTGTAAAAACTACATGCAGTCACATAAGCGTGATATGAGATAATACAAGCTATGCAAAAAACATCATCACCCACGCCAGAAATGGCTCAACAGACTTCTAAACGACCAACTCCGACAAAAGTATTATTGATTATTGCGATAATTGTAGTTTCCTTCGTAGGGGGTACAGGCTTTGGATTCACTAGCAGAAACGAAATAGAATCTCGCTTGCGACAGGGTACAGTATCCCGTGATGGGCTTCCTGACGATTTGAATTATGAAGAAGTTGAATCCGTATATGATAGTCTTCGCACGAATTTTGACGGGGAACTTACAGTAGATATGCTGCTAGATGGTCTTAAAGATGGCTTAGTGCGAGCAAGCGACGACCCTTACACAGAATATCTTGACACAGAAGAAGCAACATCGTTTGACGAAGGACTGTCGGGTAGTTTTACTGGCATCGGTGCAGAGTTAGGGAAGGAGGATCAGTTTATAGTTATTGTCTCGCCCTTAAACGGTTTTCCGGCACAAGAAGCAGGCTTACGTTCGGGTGACGTCATCGCGGAAATAGATGGCGAGAATGCCTACGACCTTTCAATTACAGAAGCTGTCGAGAAAATTCGAGGCCCAGAAGGAACAACTGTAAAATTAACGATTATTCGCGATGAAACTGAGCGGTTAGATATCGAAATAACTAGGGAACAAATCACGATTCCAAGTGTTGAATCTGAAATTCGCGATGACAAGATAGGTTATCTTAAAATTTCGCGTTTTGGAGCTGACACCACATCTCTGGTTCAGGATGCGGCACAAGATTTTGTTCGCAGTGATGTCGAGGGCATTGTGCTTGATCTGCGCGGGAACCCCGGTGGTTTACTGGATTCGGCCGTACAAATATCAAGTCTGTGGGTAGACAAAGACGATGTCGTGCTAGAAGAAAAACAGTCAGGCGAGACAATTAGAACATTGCGAGCGCTTGGTGGTTCAATCCTTGGGGACATCCCAACAATCGTACTCATTGACGAGGGGAGCGCAAGTGCGAGTGAAATTGTTGCAGGAGCGTTACATGACCAGGACAAGGCGACCCTGATCGGAGAAACGTCATACGGCAAGGGCAGCGTGCAACAGCTGATTGACTTTGGCGATGGCTCGAAATTGAAAGTTACTATTGCTCGTTGGTTTACACCGGAAGGCAAGAATATCGACAAAGAGGGCATTGAGCCAGATCAAAAAGTTGAACGAACCGTAGAAGATATTGAAGCAGATCGTGACCCGCAACTCGACGCTGCTATTAAAGAACTGCAGTAGCTTCTACTTGCTCATCTTTATCTGATCAGGTAGTATCAAACTATAAACGTGAGAGGGTAAAATATTCGTGGCAAAACGAGCTACTAAATATGTATTTGTGACAGGTGGTGTACTGTCCGGACTCGGCAAGGGTATTACAGCCGCTTCCATTGCCCGTCTCTTAAAATCTCGTGGTCTTAGTGTAAATATTCAAAAATGCGATCCGTACCTTAATCGCGACGCGGGTCTTTTGAACCCGGCGGAACACGGCGAGTGTTTTGTGACGACCGATGGCGCAGAGACTGACCTCGATCTTGGCCATTACGAACGTTTCATTGACCAAGAATTGACCCAAAGTAGCAGCCTGATGAGTGGTCGAGTCCTGCGCAAGGTACTTGATGATGAGCGCAACGGTAAATACGGTGGTAAAACAGTTCAGTTTATCCCGCACGTAACCAAAGCGATTCAAAAAGAAATCGAAGCCGCAGCCGAAGGCTTTGATGTGCACATTGTTGAGATCGGCGGCACTGTCGGAGACTACGAAGGATTGAGTTTCCTAGAGGCAATCAGAGAGTTAGCCCTATCTGTGGGGCGAGAGAATTACGCCTTTGTTCACGTGGTCTACTTGCCATATCTTGGGGCCAGTAAGGAAATCAAAACAAAGCCCGCTCAGAACGCCGTACGAGACTTAAGGGGACTGGGAATTGTACCGGATGTACTCGTGGCAAGAAGCGAAGCAGAGGCTCCAAGATCAGTTATAAATAAACTGAGTCTCTTTAGCGGAGTTGCGCCCGAGGCAATCGCATTACTACCGAATGCACCTTCTATTTACGAAGTGCCAATCACGCTTGAGCAAACAGGTATCAGCGAAGTAATTACTCGCAGATTGTCACTGAAAACTGGACGCGCAAAGCTAAAAGACTGGAACGAGATGGTCAAGCGCGCTACATCTCCTTTTGATAAAAAAGTTTCAATTGGTGTGGTTGCGAAGTACCTGGACAATGAAGATACCTATATGTCGGTGTTCGAGGCGCTGGAGGCGGCAGCCTGGTGGAACGACGTAAGTTTGGACATTAAATGGATCGACGCAGAAGCAATTGAAGAAGAAGGGTCGTTGAAACGGTTTATAAAAGACGTTGATGGGATTGTAGTTCCTGGTGGCTTTGGTACTCGCGCGCTTGAGGGCAAGATTTTAGCGGCCCAATATGCACTTAAGAAAAAGTTTCCATACCTAGGGCTTTGCCTCGGTATGCAAATGGCAGTTGTGGCTGCGGCTCGAAACGGGGGAGTAAAGGACGCTTCTTCTGAAGAACTTGATCCAAAAAGCGATAACTTAATTATCAGTACGATGGCTGACCAAAAAGGCAAAGAAAACACTGGTGGTACCATGCGACTTGGTGATTATCCTTGCGCGGTTGAGAAGGGTAGTCTTGCGAATAAACTTTACGGTAAGACTAAAATAACCGAGCGTCATCGCCACCGTTTTGAGGCTAATAATGACTACCGAGAGAAGTATCAAAAATGGGGCATTAAGGCCAGCGGCATTAGCCCAGATGGGACTTTGGTAGAAATGATCGAAGCTATCGATCACCCTTTCTTTATTGCCAGTCAATTCCACCCAGAGTTTAAGTCGCGTCCAAATAGGCCACATCCGCTGTTTGATGGCTTTATTAAAACTTGCATGAAACGTAATAATAAGGGATCATAAGAGGAATGAACGAAGATCAAAATCAACCACAATCAGACGGAAATAATTTACAGTCTTCAACCGGCAAGAAAATATTGCTCGTCGAAGACGATGATGCGCTCGCAAGTGTCTACACGACACGTTTACAAGCCGAAGGCTTTGATACCAAGCGAGTCCCAAACGGAGAAGAAGCGCTTGCTTCAACACTTGAATACCACCCAGACATCATCTTGCTCGACGTAATGATGCCAAAAGTAAGCGGATTCGATGTGCTGGATATTTTGCGCAACACGCCAGAAACAGCCAACGTCAAAGTCATTATGCTCACTGCACTTAGCCAAGACAGCGACCGTGAACGCGCCGAGTCACTCGGAGTCGATGATTACCTCGTGAAATCGCAAGTTGTTATCGCTGACGTCGTAGACCGTGTCAAACACCACCTCGGCGTAGCCTAGAACTCGACCATATTATATTGACTTTTTGGCAATAAAGTGCTAATGTTTTATCTGTAAGTAGATAAAACAAATATGTCAGAAATCTTAAACCAACCCGAAAATAATGTTTCGATAACTGCCAATGGTCATGAGATTCAAAATACCCGAGAACAACTTGAGCTAAGCGAACTTGGATCAATGCTTGAAGATTATGAAATTAATGGAAGTACACCAGCTCAGCGTGTTGAGTCGTTGAAGCAATTGCCTAAGGAGGCAATTGCAATATTTCTTACAGATCTAAATGCTCGATTAAATGGCTCCAGTGAAAGTTTAGTGTCTGAGAAAACAGTAACTATCGGTGATAGATCAACAATTGAACCCAGTAAGCGCTACGAGTTATTTGACGAGATAATCGGCAAAATTAAGAATAATTCAGATTTAGTTGCGCCTGAGCGAATCGGGGATACGCTTGCGTTAAGTACTGTACTGCTACATCCATTTAAAGATGGAAATGGTCGTACAGCAAGAATGCTTGGGTATATCTTTAGGGATAGTTTAGATGGAGAAGACGCACACGAAGACTTCAGTACATTAGTAGAATCAAGGGATGCTGCACGCGAGCGAGGTGGATTTCTTATTAATGGGTATGTTCCTTACATGGGTGAAGGTGTAGACCAATCAGATCCTGCTGAGATATCAAAGTATATCGACAGACTATTGAGTGAATCAGAATCGGGGTTGTATACGAGTCCGTTCGGTGAGGCTACTTTACCAAAAAGACAACCAGAAAGCGTTTAGTATTGACGAGAAAGTAATTATACGACGGAAACTTCGGTGCGGGGGGCAGATTTGCCAGTAAAGCGTTTGAAGTTTCGCTTCTGAAAATGCACGATACCGTCTTTGGCTGCATGGATGGTGAAGTTGCGGCTCATAAATGCGCCATTTCCTGCGCGCTTTGTTGCGCCTGCTTGACGGACAATTACCTGACCAGTCTTAACTACTTGTCCACCAAATAGCTTAACGCCAAGTCTTTGGCCGGGTGAATCATGAACATTTTTGGCTGTTCCGCCTGCTTTTACGTGTGACATATTACTTCCTTATTAGTACTACTAGTTCACGACCAACTATTTGACCTTCACGGTGGTAGATCAAACTCTTGTTACTTGCGTGAACAAAACTCTGACGAGTATACCCTAATTCCTCGAGGGAATCAAGCGCGTTTAGGTGTGTAAAACGTCCACGGATATTCCAAGCGGGAATGGCGATACACATCCGAAATCCTGGTTCGGTTTGGCGGGTGACGTTTTGCAAAAATTTTCGATGAATCGTGTCGACATCTTGCCTGACTTTATTTAGTGTTTGCTGATCGGGTTCTTGAGTAAAGGCTCTTCCGAGATAGGTTTCACAGGCAATGCGCATATCTGTTGGGCTTTTTGGAATGTTCACAGCCGTCGCGTCTGCAGTTTCAAGAGATGCATCGAGGTATGATTCGTCGTAATCTAGTTGTAGTTGATCCTGAAGCCATAGTAGATTTGTTTTTGTGTACTCGATCATGCGTGGCTCAAGGTCACTTCCACGGATATTCATTTTCATAATCAGAGCCTCTTGCAATAAAACGCCGGTTCCGCAAAAAGGATCAAAGATGATCGATTTAGGCGCAGGGTTACATAGATTTATTAGTGTTTGAGCAAGCTTAGGTGGCAACATGCCAACTCTCGCGTCACGCTTTGGCCGAGCCTGGTCACGGGCAGCGTATGCCTCGATGTCTTGAATGTGAGCAGTCACGGCTATAAATGTCTGATCGCCGTCAGAAGTAATCAGCAGTTCGCGACCGTTTTTTGCCAAGAGCTTATTGTGAAGCACCTGGGCCGTGTTTAGTTCGAGCTCTTTGTTGGGAATAATTCGGATCGAGTATCCAAGGCTTTTTAGCTCTTTCTTGAGTCGTAATGACGCGGCAAATACGTTACGCAGGCTAACTTGTAGCCCGTAGAGACTTAATCCAAGCTTCAGTTTTCCATCAATCTCAGCTGTGTGAGCAGCAATGAGCTTGGCAAGTTGTTCCTCTACGATCTTCCAGTCCGCTGATGGAATTGTGGCGATGATAGCGCCAAGCTTTACACTGCCGCCAAGCCGCGCGAAATCAATCTCTTCGACAGGCATGTCAATTGCGATGCTTTGGCTATTTATGGGCGTGAGTGTCTGTGCGCCATAGAGGCTCTCTAGTTCTGCTACGCCGATGGCTGGTTGTCGTCCCAGGATTGCAATGCTTCTCATATTTCTGTTGTAGTATAGCCTATCTGTTCCGTAGTTTGCAGATAGTGCAGTATAATACGACACAATGACTTCAAAAAACCGCAGGGCAATACCCTGGAAGATGATTTTTACTGTGCTAACGTTCCTCGCTCTTGTTGGAACAGCTTACGCGCTTCGAGATCAGGTGTTTGAGACAATCCGCAACCTGCGTGGTGCAAATCCATGGCCAATTCTGTTATTGCTACCCCTCGCACTGTTCAATCACTATAGTCAAGCAAAATTGTACCAAAGCGTGTTCCAGATTTTGGGCGAACGGTTTCGCACAAGAGCGTTAGTTCGTTTGAGTCTAGAGTTAAACTTCGTCAATAATGTATTTCCAAGCGGGGGCGTCAGTGGTTTTTCATATTTAAGTTTGCGGTTGCGCAAGGAAGGTGTTCCAGCAGGGAAGGCAACCCTCGTGCAGATCATGCGTTTTGCACTGTTGTTCATGTCTTTCCAAGTTTTACTGGGAATAGGGCTACTCTTGCTGGCTTTTGGCGGTGATGCGAGCGGGTTTGTGATGTTAGTTGCCGGCAGCCTCTCAACGCTCTTATTTATCGGCACTGCTGCAGTAATCTTCATCATTAGTAGCAAGCAGCGCATCAATGCGTTTTTCACGACGCTCACAAGAGGACTAAACAAACTGATCCATGTTGTGCGCCCTAAACACCCCGAGACAATTAGCATCGACAAAGTCGAGAGTATCTTTACCGAGCTGCACAATAACTACCGAATGCTTCGCAGTAACTTACGAAAGCTGTTGCGGCCTTTAGGTTTTGCGTTGCTTTCGAACATCGCAGAAGTGACTGCGATATTCTCTGTGTTTGCGGCGTTCGGCTATTTTATTAATCCAGGCGCCATAATCATTGCCTATGCAGTCGCAAACTTTGCAGGAATTGTCTCTGTGCTCCCTGGTGGAATCGGTATTTATGAAGGCCTGATGACAGGTGTCTTTGCGGCTGCAGGTGTGCCACCCGGCATAAGTCTTCCGGTGGTGATTGCGTTTCGTGTGGTTAGTATGAGCATCCAGTTGCCACCTGGCTATTACTTTTACCAAAAGAATTTGCGTAGTTCAGAATCGGTGTAAGCATGGACGATCAAATATTCAGTCCGTCGGATTTTGTGGCAGTCTTAAATCAAACGTTGGAATTTGCATACCCGCGTGTTGCAGTGCAAGGTGAGTTAAGTAATTTTCGAGTGAGTAAAAATCGTTGGGTATATTTTGACCTAAAGGACGAGATGGCAAGCGTGAAATGTTTCGGAACTGTCTATCAATTGCCCGGACCGCTTGAAGACGGAATGATGATGAAAATAGTCGGTCAGCCACGGTTGCACCCACAGTTCGGGTTTAGCATTACTGTGCAGAACATGACGCCAGTCGGTGAAGGTTCAATCAAAAAGGCCGCGAATCTCCTAGAAGCTCAACTGAGCAAAGAAGGGGTGTTTGACCCTGAACGCAAACGGCCTATCCCATATCCGCCTACGCGCATTGGACTTATTGCATCATCTGAATCCGCTGCGTATAGTGATTTTATTAAAATAATAAATACGCGTTGGGGTGGAATTGAAATACTCTTAAAGGATGTCCAGGTGCAGGGAGAGCGAGCAGTGACGGACGTCGTTGCAGCGATTCAGTATTTTAACGCGCACGCCGAGGATGTTGACGTGCTTGTTGTGACTCGTGGTGGTGGGAGTCTGGATGATTTAGCAGCGTTTAGCTCAGAGCAAGTAACGCGAGCAATCGCGGCGAGTCGAATTCCCACATTAGTGGCGATTGGTCACGAACGAGACGTGAGCTTGGCCGAGCGTGCAGCTGACCAGCGAGCCAGCACGCCAAGCAATGCTGCAGAACTGCTGGTTCCAGATAAGCAAGACGCCTTGGCATGGCTAAAAGAGGTAAAACAAAACTTATTTAGGATGACGCGGGTGCAGCATGATGCTGCTGCTCAGGACGTGTCTGTTGCTCGTGAAGATCTGCAGGCCGCCGTGCAAAAGGTGCTAAGCAGTGCCGTTTCAGACTTACGCGCAAAGAAAAACTTACTCGACGCCTACAATCCCGAACTGGCCGTTCGCAGGGGCTATGCATTGGTGCGTCACAGAGGACGTATAATAAAAAGTGTAGACGGGCTGAAGTCAGAAGACAAAATATCGATCAGCCTAAAAGACGGAATTATCGACGCGACAATTAATCAAGTTGAAGAAGCAGAAAATAAGGAAAGGAAATAACAATGAGCGCAATATCATACGAAACACTGAAGGCAGAGCTAGATCAAGTCTTGGCCGACATTCAATCAGATGATATATCAATAGACGACGCTCTTGCGGCGTACAAAAAAGGAATAGAACTGGTTCATGCACTGGAAAAGCACCTTAAAGAAGCCGAAAACAAGATTCAGAAGCTGCAAAAGAGCAGTTAGTACATAGATGATAGAAGCACTGTTGATTTTAGGGGGTGTGGTCACCGCTGCTTTTACGTTAGTGGTTTTTTTCGGAGCTCCATATTTGCCGACACTCTCTAGGCAAACAAATATCGCGCTAGAATTGCTTGACCTTCGCCCAGGTCAACATCTTATTGAACTCGGGAGCGGAGATGGCAAAGTGCTGATTGCTGCCGCAGAGCAAGGGTTGTTCGCAACTGGCTATGAGCTCAATCCATTCTTGGCACTTTTCTCTTGGGCAAGAACCAGAAAATACAGGGGTAGGGTGAATGTAGTGTGGGGTAATTTTTGGGTAAAAAAATTGCCTCCAACCGACGGCATATTTGTTTTTTTATTGGATAAATATATGAAAAAGTTGGATAAAAAGATCATACATAACTATCCAGATCAAAAAATAAAACTTGTGAGCTTTGCATTTGAGATGCCACACAAGAAGCATGTAAAAGAAGAGGCTGGGCTCTTCTTGTATCAGTATTAATTTGTTATCATAAGCACCATGCAACCTAACACTCCAAACCAAGTGCCTGGCCAGCCTTATAATTCGCAACAAATGCAACCCCAAGTGCCTGGCCAGCCGCCGCAGTCTGCATCACAGTTAAAAGCTGCGCATCACGGCAAAGGTACATTGACAGCACTCATAATCACCATCATTTTATTATTAGGTGCGATTGGGTTCGGCGTCTGGGCTTTTATGGAACGAGCTGACTATAGGGACAACGTTGATCAAAAAATTGGCGTAGCGGTCGATGAAGCTGTTTTGGTTTCTGAAGAAGCACAAGAAAAAGAGTTTATCGAGAGGGAAAAAGAACCCTTCAAAACATATCAAGGACCATCGCAGTTTGGATCAGTCGCGATCACCTACCCAAAAACATGGTCAGCATACGTAGATGAATCCGGCAATGGCAAGGCCCCTGTCGATGGCTACATGCATCCAAGCTTTGTGCCAGGAGTCGACTCTGGAATTTCATTTGCACTTAGATTCCAGGTTATTGAAGAGCCATATGACGAGGAGCTTGACAGTTATTCACGGGGTGTGAAAGACGGAACAATCAACGTATCGCCCGTAAAACTAGAAAAAGTGCCTCAAGTTGCTGGTTCACGCTTAAACGGGGAAGTCGAACGAGACAAACAAGGAAGTGTTGTGCTTTTCCCAATTCGAGACAAAACCCTTAAAGTAACAGTTCTATCAGATCAATTCATCAATGATTTTGACAATATCATCCTGAAGAACCTCGAGTTTACGCCTTAAGTTAGAAATCCAGCAAACCCTGCGTTATACTAGTCAGCAAACAGGAAGAGGGTAACAACGCGGCATGGCACAAGCTCATCATACAGCTCGTGAAAGTCATCAAAGCAATCAGCTGCTCAGTGCAGTTGCTGAGCATATGAAGCTGCCCTTACTTTATATGCGCCAACATGCTGAATTGGTGCGCGGCGGCGAATCTTTTTCTCCAGATATTATAGAATCTGCTGCGGATGCAGGCATGATGCTGGTCGACAGCTACCTCTATTGGCAGACAATTGCACACCACACAGAAGGGTTGGATATGGAGCAAGCATCGCTCACATCGTTGCTGTACGATGTTGCTCACAGCCTAGATAAAATAGCCAAATCGCAAAATGCACAGGTTCAGTTGGATATTTATGGTCGCTATGGTCCAGTGATGACGCACCCAAAGACGCTGCATGCCGCCATGCTGTCGTTGGGACTAGCGTACATAGAGGCTGTACAAGACGATGCTCCAGTTGTGCTCGGCGTGCATAAGAGCAGATGGGGATTGGTTACGGGGGTTTATTCAGAGAACACTGCTGTGACCTCGGACATGCTTACGTGCGCAAAACAATTGAGCGGCTCTGCAAGGCAGCCGATGCCCGCCACGAGCCATACGTCAATGAGTGGATTCATTATCGCCGATGCATTACTTGACGTGCTGCCCGCCAAACTGCGAGTCGCAAAACATCGCCGCATGAGCGGACTTGCATTGACGCTCGCACCTAACCCCCAATTGGCGCTACTCTGATGAACGTGATAATCGTAGAGCCTGACAAGCGACTTGCGAGCAACTATGCTCTTGCACTGACGGGACACGGTCACGATGTTCGAACTGCGACCTCCGCACAACAAGCAATTCACCTAACTGATGAGCAGGTGCCAGATGTGATCTTGCTCGAGTTACACCTTAAGAAACATAACGGCGTAGAGTTTTTATACGAACTACGCAGCTATGCCGACTGGCAGGACATACCTGTAATTGTTTTATCGTTTGTCCAGCCAGAAAAGTTCATCAGTGATGAATCTTTTTTGCAACAACTTGGAGTCAAAGAATTTTTATATAAGCCAGGGGTGAGTCTCCAGCAAGTTACTGCGGCACTGAGTCGTGTTGTGCGCCCACTTTCAATATGAACCAGATCGTCACAAAAGGCATTGTGCTCAGGCGGGTATCTTATCAGGAAGCCGACAGGATTCTAACGGTTTTGACTCCAGATTATGGCAAGGTGACTTTGATCGCAAAAGGTGCCCGTCGCTCAAAGTCCAAGCTAGCTGGCGGCATCGAGTTATTTAGCGTGAGCGACATTACGTACATAAAAGGGAGAAAAGATATCGGTACGCTTATCTCATCTCGGCTTGCCCAGCATTTCCCAGTCATAACAGCAGACCTAGACAGAACTATGATCGGCTACGACATGATCAAACGCATTAACAAAATAGTAGAAGAGGGCAGTGAGGAAGATCACTTTCAGATACTTCAGTTTGGGCTAGTGGGTCTTAATGATCCGGATTTATATCAATCGATTGCAGAGCTTTGGTTTGCACTTCATCTACTTCAACTGACTGGTCATCAGCCAGATTTTCAGCAGGATATCAATGATGAGGAGCTTGACGAGGCGCTAATATATAATTTTGATTTCGATCGGATGCGTTTTGTGGCACACTCGAGCGGGAGTTACAGCGCAGATCACATCAAGCTACTTCGGTTTATGTCGCACCTTAATTCTCCACAAAAGTTATCCAAGCTGGCAGTGAAAGAGTCTATCTCTGACCACTGTAATAAGTTGGTAAAACAAATGGTTGAACACAATTTGCAAGTATAGGCAATATTTTGCTTTGGGGATTGTGCCCGTAGCGCGCTATAATACGGAGTAATTATGAGCGATCTAAAAATGGAAGATATTGTTTCTCTGTGCAAGCGCAGGGGTTTTATTTATCAGGGTAGTGAAGTCTACGGTGGTCTGGCCGGTACGTGGGATTACGGCCCCTTAGGCGTGACGCTCAAGAAAAACATTATGGATCTGTGGTGGAAAATGTTCGTCGAAGACCGCGAAGACATGTACGGGGTTGATGCAGCAATACTCATGAACCAAAAAACCTGGCAAGCCAGCGGCCACGTCGATACCTTTACCGACCCGCTAGTAGAGTGCAGTAACTGTCACGGCCGCTTCCGTGAGGACAAGATCGACACCAGCAAGTGTCCAACGTGCGGCACGAAAGATTCTTTTGGCCCGGCCCGCCAATTCAACATGATGTTCAAGACACAAGTGGGTCCAACGGCAGGTACTAACAGGTTTGTTCTAGATCGTTCTGTACTCGAAAAATATCTAAAACTGCTAGATGAAACTGGTGATAATACCATTGTATCTGAAGTCGACGACGAGAATATATCTGAAGTCGGTTCGCACACTTCTTACTTGCGTCCGGAGACCGCGCAGGGGATCTTTACCAATTATAAAAATATTGTCGATAGTTTTAGCCCTAACTTGCCGTTCGGTATTGCTCAGCAGGGTAAGGCCTTTCGTAATGAGATTTCACCGCGTGATTTTGTCTTCCGAAGCCGTGAATTTGAGCAAATGGAGATTGAATATTTTGTTCAGGAGAGCAACTGGGAAGAGCAGTTTGAGAAATGGCGTTTATTGGTACATGATTGGTTCAAAGCACTTGGCATCTCTGAAGATAAAGTCCACGAGCTAGAGGTACCATCAGACGATTTGGCGCACTACAGCAAGCGCACTATCGATTTCGAATACGATTATCCACACGGTAAAGACGAAATCCTCGGTCTTGCATACAGAACAAACTTTGACTTAACGAATGTACAAGATTATTCAGGCAAAAACATGCAGTACCGACCAAAAGATGGCAGCGAACCGTTTGTTCCACACGTTATTGAACCGTCATTTGGTGTCGAACGCACTGTGATGGCCGTGTTACTAAATGCTTACTCGGAAGACGAAGTAAACGGCGAAAAGCGCATATTCTTAAAACTGCCTGTATATTTGGCGCCAGTAAAAATTGCAGTCAGCCCGCTACTCAAGAACAAGCCAGAGCTGGTCAAGAAGGCTAGAGAAGTCTACGATCTGCTCAAAAAAGAATTTGGAAACGTCATGTGGGACGATAATGGCAATATTGGTAAGCGCTACCGACGCCAAGACGAAATCGGCACCCCGCATTGTGTCGTCATCGACTTCGACAGCCTAGAAGACAACACCGTAACAATACGAGACCGCGACACCACCGACCAAAAACGAGTAGTAATCGATGAGCTCGTCAGTGAGATTAAGCTCTAAAATCCACAAATATCCGGCGCCAACTAAATTAATTATTGTAATTCAGTTTCCGCCTAGAGAGCTATCATCAAGAAATGAAATACACTCGAGTAGTTAACCCGGTAAAATCCCCAGATAACTGGTTTCTGCTTTCGCTTGCAAAAAAGTGGATATTAGCAATACTTAAGTTATGCGAAATGGAATCATACTGCACGGTAAACCAAGCAGAGAAAAATTTGAGAATCCCGAGCTATTAAACCCCAGTGATTCTAACTGGCTACCTTGGGCAAAACGCCAACTCACGCTGAATGGTGTGTTTACTGTGGTGCCTGACATGCCGGTCCCATACACACCAAACTACGGCGCATGGAAACGAGAGTTTGAGAGACATGACGTTAGTGAAGATACGATACTTATCGGGCACAGCGCAGGGGCAGGATTTTTGGTGCGTTGGTTGGGAGAGGCTAATAGTCCAGCCGTCAGAAAGTTAGCGCTGGTAGCACCATGGCTAGATCCAAACAAAAAGCATGGTGATTTTGGTAACTTTGAAGTTTATCGGAATCTACAGTCAAAAAGTCTCGGCCAAATCGCTGTTTTTTACTCATCTCAAGATGATGAACAAGCGCTAAAAAGCGTTGAAATGGTTGCGAGCGCCGTCCCAGAAGCGCATCTAATTAATATGCCTTCGCATGGGCACTTCCTACTGGGAAACTCTATGACATCTAGTGAATTTCCAGAACTTATTCGAGAGGTTTTATAGTGCTAAAAAGAGCATTATTAAAACATTTAGGTTCTGCAAAGTTGCTGCAGGTTGCGACAGCTGCAGATGACCGCCCATGGATATGTACGGTGTATTTTGTACATGACGATGAACTTAATCTGTACTGGCTGAGTTGGCCAGAACGCAGACACAGTCAAGAAATTTCCAAGAATTACAGGGTTGCTGTAGCGGTAGCCATTAAGCATGACGCACCAGTTATTGGTATTCAGGCGGAGGGCAGAGCAGAGATGGTTAACGATGAGGCAACCATAAAAAAAGTAATGCATATCTACGTCGACAAACATAATGTCGGTAAAGATTTCGTTAAAAAATACGAAGCCGGAACAAATCACCATCAACTCTATAAGTTTACCCCGCAAAAATATGTACTGTTCGACGAGCAAAACTTTTCAGGCGATCAAGCCCGGCAAGAATTAATAATTTGAGGATTAGTTTTCTAGCATAAGCAGCGGCTTGCCCCTATACTTGTACGAATGATTATTTACTATACCGACGGCAGTTGCAGCCCAAACCCAGGACCTGGCGGCTACTCTGTCATTAAAGACATGAAACCACTTATTCTTGGCGTAGAACCAGGCGGCAAGGAAACTACCAACATTAGGATGGAGGGTTTTGCGCTGCTTGCGGCACTCCAAGACAGCAAGGGCGAAAGCGCAGTGATCTATACTGACAGTGAATTCTGGATAAATGTCGTAACTAAATGGGCGCCCGGGTGGCGTGCAAAAGGCTGGAAGAAATCCAAGGGTGAAATCAAAAACTTGGATCTAGTGCAGAAACTGCTCCCGGCATACGAAGAAAACAATGCAAAACTTGCATGGGTGCGCGGCCACGAAGGTGACCCGGGCAATGAATTGGCTGACGAATGGGCAAACAAAGCCCGCCTTGGCGAACAGATAACCTGATTACTTATTTACTTAAATAAACCCCAACATGTCTTTTATTTCAGATAGGTTCGTACGACTAAACTTACAGTAACTAGTGTAAAAGCAAAAATTATACCGGTAGGTTGCTAAAGTATTTCGTACCTTGAGGGTCAATTATTTGCCCTGCAATATCTTCACGCTTAAGAAAATCGGGCAGCAGGTGGTTTTCGGAGGGGGCAATAAAGTCTATTTCAGCAATTTCTTCCTCTGCATGAGAGGCTTTTGATAGGTCAACATGAATATAATCTTCAGCATTTTTGATATGAAAAAAGAATTCAATGTGCTCTTTGTCGTTTATCTTGAAATGATTCAGATACAAAATATTTCCAATATCAGGAGCTACTGCGGTCTCTTCAACCATTTCTCTCCCCATAGCTATTATTAGCGACTCACCATTTTCGACACTACCACCGGGCAAGCACCAATAGTCGCCCTTGATCACACTGCCATAATTTTTCAGCTTTACGCATAATAGTTTGTTTTCATGCATGACTATTCCTCGTACCGCTATTCTACGCATAGTTTAATAGTAGCATTATCGATAAAATGTTTGTGTTTATTGTGTTGAACTGGTGTAGAATTTTCTATATGGCATTTTTAGAAACAAATGATTTCTGCCCATTGCAGGAGTACTTTAATTACCGCGAAAATCGAATTGTAGAGTCCGGCTTAGAGCCTGACCATCTCTATACATACATGATGCGCTTAAGGGGCAATGAGGGACTAGCTGCTTGCCAAACAGTTCGCGTAGATAGATTCGTACGTCACAGTGGCTTCGTGGCGATTAAATTCTTGTTTCTGGACGAGGATTTGCTCACAGACCACCAAGATGTTGAGTATATGGATAATGGTCTAATCGAAACAAAGCATGGAAAATTTGTCTCTGAAGATACAGGAGCAGAATTTCTATTAGCGGAAGCATATCTTCGCGAGTATGACGACGGCCAGTATGACGAACTGCTTCGCCAATCAAACTCACTTGCACTCTCAGGAACTGCGAGACATGAGTAAACTTCATTCTTCTGCAGGTCAGCTCGCTGCTCCAAGATATGAAGAGCTAGTTTTACTTAAAGATGTGGTCCATGAAATTGGCGCCCAACCAAGTAGCAGGGTGCGTTACGGTAAACTTGGCGAGATGGTTATGTCGGCTCGTGGATTCAAGACAGAACATGACAAATACATCATGAAAAATGGAACTGCGGCACTAGTCATGTCGACGGACGTAATCTGTCTGGTCGCTCTCTCAAAGATTGGCAACGATAGCGAAGAGCTACAAGTGCGGTATAGGGAATACCCTTTAAGGGGAATTGAGGTCAATCAGTGCTTGGTTCATGATTACGCCTTGAAGTCTCAATCGAGAGAAATGACCATATTCAGTCAGAGAATTATTGCGTCGCCCAAACTGCCGCAACCGCGCATGGGTTACGAAGGAAATATCTTAACTGATCAGCAATTAGATCAGGTGCAAAGTGGTAGTGAGATACTTGAGTGTTATTTGGGCGAAGAGCTGGAACTGAGCGCAGGTGATTGCGGCGTATTATACGACCGTTTACATGAATCCTTCCTAAAATGATATAGTAGCTATTAACAAACTATGGCAGCAGCAAAAAGATTTTTTCGAAAAAAACAACAAAAACGCGATCCGCGTGTTTTTGCATTCATTGACAGTCAGAACTTAAATGTGTCTACTCAAAAAGTCGGCTGGAAAATGGACTGGAAGAAGTTCCGTATTTATTTGAAAGAAACTCATAAAGTTGACGAGGCGTTCATGTTTATTGGTTACATGCCAGAGCACGAAGCGATGTATGGCCAACTGCATGACGCAGGATTTAAAATAGTTCTGAAACAAACATTTGATATGACGCGGCCGCAAGCTATCATGTCCAGCGATCCAAAAGAGAAAGACAAAGCCGAAGAGGACATGCACATTAAGGGCAATGTAGATGCCGATCTGGTGCTTTGGGCAATGAAAGAGATTGAAAATTATGATAAAAGCATTTTGGTATCAGGCGACGGCGACTTTTACTCGCTCCTAGAGCACCTTGATAGCCTCGGTAAACTGCAGGCAATTCTTGTGCCATCACATCACTACTCGTCTCTGTTTAATAAATTCGAAAGTAAAATCACAAAGCTCGATAATCACCGAAACGAGCTTGCCTACAGAGATCGTGGCAGACGGCGAAATTACAAAAGCAATAAAAAATAACTCCTGCCTCTAAAGGATTAGTGTTAAAGAGCTTACGGAAAACCCAGCTAACTAGTCTTATAATTGGGTGCATATGACACCAGACATACCCCTGAGAGACGGTTCTGAAATTCCAGCCATTGGGTTCGGTACATGGAAACTAAACGGCGAAGATGCGCGGACCTCTGTGATTGATGCGATTAAAACTGGCTACCGACTGATAGATACCGCTGCGATATACGGCAACGAAGAGGAGGTGGGCAAAGGTATAAAAGATTCTGGTGCCGACAGGGAAGATCTTTTTGTAACGACCAAACTATGGACTGATGATCTTGGATACAAATCAGGCCTAGCTGCCTTTGATGAATCGCTCAACAAGTTGGGCTTGGACTACATTGATCTGTATTTAATTCATTGGCCATCGGCTGCCGACCACTTTGAGGCCTGGCGAGCACTCATTGAACTAAAGAACCAAGGAAAAGCAAAACACATCGGTGTATCAAATTTTACGGTTCGACATCTTAAGGAGTTGAAGAACAAGTTTAGCGAAGTACCTTCTGTGAATCAGGTAGAATTTCATCCACATATCTTTACGCAGCAACAAGAATTGCTACAATTCTGCAACGATCAAGATATCGTCGTTGAGGCGTATAGCCCACTAGCGCAAGCTGATTTGATCGACAACCCCGTAGTCGAAAAAATTGCGGAGCTTGCCAATAAAACACCCGCCCAAGTGCTACTCCGTTGGGCGATAGAGCAGGGGACTATCCCACTACCGAAATCTAGTCGATTAGAGCGGATCGAAGAGAACTTCGAAGTTTTTGACTTTGAACTCAGCGATCAAGACATGGAGAAACTTAACAGCCTCAGTTCGGGCGATCGCGTCACTCATGACCCGGCGGAACACGAGTAAGGAAATATGAAGTTACCTGACTATAAATATAGCGAGCTAAATGCATTATTTATTAATTGCACACTCAAAAAGTCTCCCGAAGAAAGTCATACAGATTTACTAATTAATCTTAGTAAAAAATTGATGGAAAAACAGGGTGTCAAAACTGAGGTGATTCGTCCTGTAGATCATGATATTGCGTTTGGTATGCAACCAGATATGACTAAACATGGCTGGGAAAAAGACGCCTGGCCAGAGATCCAAGAAAAAGTGATGGCTGCCGACATTCTAGTAATCGGTTCGCCAATCTGGCTTGGCGTAAAAAGTAGTTTGGCAACACTTGTTGTAGAGCGGCTGTATTCTAATAGTGGCGAGAAGAATCAAAAAGGGCAGTACTTGTATTACGGGAAAACTGGTGGGTGTTTGGTAACTGGCAATGAAGACGGTGCCAAGGCGGTGGCGATGGAAACATTGTACGCAATGGCGCATATTGGGTTTATGATTCCACCACAGCCAGATGCAGCGTGGCTGGGCGAGGCTGGTCCTGGCCCAAGTTACGGTGATGAATTAGAAAATGGCAGCAGAGCAGGATTTGACAATGATTTTACCAACAAAAACGCGACATTTATGACTTGGAACTTGCTGCACACAGCAAGGATGCTAAAAGACAATGGTGGGTTCCCTGACTATGGAAACGTGGCAAAAGTTTGGGAAGACGGAAACAAGTTTGGCTTCGAAAACCCCGAGTATAGATAACTAATAACTTTTCTTTCTTTCATTAATGAAGAAAGTAGGTCGGGAAAGTTAAGCGCAAGATTCGCGCTGAAAGAGTTTAGATAAGGTATACTGCAATCATGCGAAAAAATGAAAAACAAATATTTCCGCGTGAATTTTACTGGGGTGCAAGTACTGCCAGTCATCAAGTAGAGGGCGGCACAGTCAATCAATGGAGCGAATGGGAACTTGCCCACGCTAAAGAATTAGCCACGACTGCCGAGGATCGCCTCAGCTGGGTGCCGGCATGGGATGACATAAAGGCACAGGCCCAAGACCCTGAAAACTATGTGTCTGGTAAAGGTGTTGAGCATTATCAGCGTTACAAAGAAGATTTGAAGCTAGTGAAACGCTTGAATCTTAACGCTTTCAGGTTTGGCATAGAATGGTCTCGTGTTGAGCCAAAAAAAGGTGTGTATGATGAAAAAGAAATCGAGCATTACAGAGATTACATAGCGGAAATGATAGATTTAGGACTGGAACCATTTTTAAACATATGGCACTGGACAATGCCGACATGGTTTACAGAAAAAGGCGGGTTCGAAAATAAAAAGAATCTCATTTATTTTGACCGCTTCGTTGAAAAAATAGCCGACGAATACGGGAAGCAGTTAAACTATATCATTACTTTAAACGAGCCCAATGTGTACGCTAGCTTTAGTTATCTCACAGGGGAGTGGGTGCCGCAAGTGAAAAGTCTTTGGCGGTTCGGTAAGGTTTATTACAATCTCATGCGAGCCCATCACCGTGCCTATAAAATTCTTAAATCTAAGCATAAGCATTTGCAAATTGGTGTCGCGGCGCAGCTTGCCAACATTCAGGCGAAGCGTCCACACAATATGATCGACCAGTTTTCTACCAAGTACATGCGAGCGTTCTGGAACTGGTGGTTTCTTACTAAAATTAAAAAGCATCAGGATTTTGTTGGTATAAATTATTATTTTACAGATTACTATACGGGTATGTTGAAGCGAAAGAATCCTAGAGTACCCTTAAATGATCTTGGCTGGTATATGGAGCCGGAAGGGCTATACCCTTTACTTTTGAGAACCTGGGTGCGTTATAGAAAGCCGATTATTGTGACCGAAAATGGTTTGGCAGACAGTTCCGATGAATATCGACGCTGGTGGATTGAAGAAACCATCGTCGGCATGGAACGGGCCTTAAGCGAAGGTGTGGACCTGCGGGGATATCTACATTGGAGTCTGCTTGATAATTTTGAATGGAAGTATGGCTGGTGGCCATCATTCGGCCTGATTGAGATTGATAGAAAAACTATGAAG
>Ga0136558_1000251_pt1 | contig 32213 bp, 32 predicted proteins | sample AntRauTorckE6833_FD_101391 | JGI IMG/M metagenome (GOLD analysis project Ga0136558, IMG submission 101391) | Saline lake microbial communities from Rauer Islands, Antarctica - Metagenome Torckler E6 #833 | ecosystem: Environmental > Aquatic > Non-marine Saline and Alkaline > Saline | place...
AAAAATCCATTGTGTCCATTTGTAGTATTCAGGATCAGATGTCACTACTTCACGAGACCAATCGAAAGATGCTCCCATGGTCTGTAGCTGTGTTCGCATTTGGTCCATGTTTTCATATGTCCACTTCCTTGGATCCAAACCTCTCTTAATAGCTGCATTTTCTGCAGGAAGACCAAAGGAATCAAAACCAGTAGGAAAAAGCACGTTGTATCCTTGCATTCGCTTAAAACGAGCATACATGTCCGGTACTGCAAAAGCATACCAGTGACCTATGTGTAGATTTCCTGATGGATAAGAGAATTCAGAAAGTGTGTAGAAATTTTCTTTTCCTTTTATAGAATCCGGAGTGTTATAGACTTTGTCTTGTCTCCACTTATCCTGCCACTTTTTTTCTATTTCTTTATGGTTGTATGACTGCATGTATACGGCACACTATAACAAAAAACAGCACTTCTCGGAAAGTGCTGTTTTCGTTCTTAATTTATTCGAACCGGGTAGATATCAGGGTCGATAGTTCTTTCGAAGCAATCCTTTCCTATCTGATGTGTCCAGTTTTGCTCAATGCCAAATTCTTTTGGAGCAATACTTCTTGTTGTCGACTGAGCAGATTGTGTAGTAAATTCAGCACATAATTCAAAAGATGCTACATCTTTGACTGTATATGAATAAGATTTTCCTGTTTCTGGATCAGTCGATACCTTGAAGCCACTTATAGAATCTTCTATCTGCACGAGTTCCGTAGGTAATGTTCCCTTGCTCTGCCAGTAGTTTACAATTTGCCACTGAATACTTTGCAGATCTTCTACACGCTCCTGATCAAGCGTACGGTCTCGCTGCTCAAATGGTGAGCCCATATAGTAAAATCCCAATGCAATTGAAACTACGACAAGTACGGTAGCAAAAGCTTTCATACCTCGTTCGACGTTCTTTTTCTTTGTACTACGAAGTTCGTTCTGGTAATAGAAAAATGTTCCACCAAATATCACAATAAGTGCAAGAGCCTTGAGGACAAAACGAATACTAATTTCTCCACCAAGGAATGAGTTCAATACAACAATTAAGTCGCCAAGAATTACAGCACCTGCTATGAAAAGTGTCAGGTACACGAGAAACTTTCGAAATCCAGAGTCTTGAAAATTAGCATCAGAATCTATACGTTTATGTAAAAGACGTGAGAGATACAACAGTACTGGAAAGAGAATAATCAGTGTGGCAATAGCAAGCCGAATTGGACCAGAATACGGGTCATAGTAATAATAATTTTCTACAACATCTGGAAAAGCCAGATTAATTATCTGAAACATGAGCGTAATAACGCTTACTATAACTGCATAGAGCGAAAACGTTACTGCAACTTGTAAAAAGAAATCTTTTGGTGATATATTCATATGTTTTTATTATATCTTAAACTCAATCACGTCTCCATCTTTCACGACATATTCCTTTCCTTCAGTACGGATAAGACCTTTTTCTCGCGCCTGTCCTCTAGTTTCAGCCTCAATAAGGTCATTCCAAAAGATAACATCCGCTTTGATAAACTTCTGCTCAAAATCTCCATGAATTGCAGAGCCGGCTTGTGGCGCGGTCCACCCTCTTTTGATTGTCCAACCACGTGTTTCTTCTTTTCCTGTGGTGAAGTAGGTAATGAGGTCAAGAAGCTCGTATCCTTTGCGAATCATTTCATCGACACCGTCATCTGGAGCACCTCCAAGCTCTTTACGAAACTCGTGTCGTTCGTCTCCATCAAAGTCTTTCAAATCAAATTCCACACCTGCATCTATGAACACGTATACAGCTTTGTTGTCCTCAAAGTACTCCTCTAAGTCTGTAAACTTCTGATCCCCAAGATCGTCAAGATTGCGAGAGTGCTGCTTCTTATTCAGTGCATACAAAGCTGGCTTTGCAGTAATAAGATGTAATCCTTGAAGAGCTTCTTTCTCCTCGTCAGTAAGTTCAAGTGTCAATGCGAGATTATCCGTAAGCAGATGGTCTTTTGTTTTAAGGAGAACTTCCTTAAGAAGAATAGCCTCCTTGTCACCTCTTTTAGCCTCCTTCTCAACAGTACTCAGACGTTTCTCAACCACCTGGAGGTCTGCGAGAATAAGTTCGGTATTGATAGTTCGAATGTCAGAAAGCGGGTCAATCTCCCCGTGTACATGGTGCACATCTTCATCTTCAAAAATACGAACGACATGACAAATAGCGTCTACCTCTCGAATATTTGAAAGAAACTGATTCCCCAAACCTTCACCTTCAGATGCACCTTTCACAAGACCGGCAATATCCACAAACTCAACAGCAGCTGGAATCTTCTTTTCAGATTCACTGAAAGCTGCAAGTTTATGAAGTCTGTTGTCGGGCACAGCTACAACACCGACAGATGGGTCGATGGTGGCAAATGGATAATTGGCAACAAGAACACTCTTTTTTGTAAGAGCGTTAAAGAGTGTTGATTTACCGACGTTGGGTAATCCTACGATTCCAATTGATAGTGACATGTGAATAACGTTAGCATATAAAAAAATGCCAGCAACATACAACAAGTGGTTGCCAGCATTTAGAGTGTGGTGTGTGCGGGGAAAGTTCCGGTAATACAAACTGTTCATCCATGAGGATCCTCTGATCAAGATGTGGTTTTTTGAATCTTACGCAAAGTCTGACTCGTGATTCGTTCAATGAGCTCTGTGGTCTGATTACGAGTCAGACCGGCCTTTTTGCAAACACTACGAATCCTACTAAGTAGTGCGTCGCGTCGTTCGACAAATGAGACAGAAGCCTGTACTTCATCTGAAGTCATGTTGCCTCTTTTTTCTCGTCTCTTTTCCTCAAGCTCTTTGTCCCAGCTCTGAATGAGCTCGGTAAGCTTGTGACACACGATCCGTTCAATGAGTCCTTGATGGCGGCCTTTCTTCGCCATGGGACACCTCTCTTTAATGTGCACACTACACACGTTCCAACCTTAATTGAAGCAATAAAAATGCCGTTTGTCAACGGCATTTTCTCTACATCATTCCTTTCAATTCGTCTTTGTGTCGCTGCATCACAGTCATGGTTGCAGTCATCTGATCTTTCCCTGTTTTCATTTCTGCTTGCACCTCTTTACCAATCTGTGCAAACAAGTCTGGATTCTTTTCGATCATTTCGAGAGCTTTTTTCTGTTGATCCTCAGGAACGTCTTTCATCTGAGACTTCAACATTTTTTTCATTAAGAATTTTTTTAACATATTTTTATAGTATAAGTGTGTAGAAAACGTATTGTACCTTAGCCAAGACGACTGTTCAAATAGTGCAGTGCTCCGTGGAGTCCACCGACAGCACCCAGTGTCGCTTTCTTGAGATTTGGCAAAGTTGGATACACTTTTGAGATTTTATTAAGATGTTTTTCAATATCTTTAATCAAAATCACAGGGTCACCCACGATCATCGAACCTCCCAATACCACAGCATTTGGTGACCAGTGAACAATCATGTTGTGTATTCCAAAAGCAAGCTTCTCTGCCAGTTCGTCCCACAAAGGGTCATCTTGTGGAATCTCGTACGGCTTTTTATTGAAACGCTCCTCTACTGCAGTTCCTGAAACCAAGTCCTCAAGTGAATCTTGCATATTAATAAGCTCATGTCCGGGCTCAAAACCATAAGAATGCTCGTCTATCTCTCCTGAGACTATCCGTGTTCCACCAACACCAGTGCTTACGGTTATGTACACAACTATATCTTCACCTATGCCAGCACCAGAGACAGCTTCACCCAGACCAACAATAGAGGCGTCATTTTCAATAAAAACAGGACAATCAAATTCTTTCCTAAGGTCTTCTTCAATCGGACTGCCCACCCAACCAGAGAGGTTCGGAGAACGGGTCAGATGTGTTCGATCTTGATCGAGTGTTCCGGTTATACCACCTGCGATACCTTTAATGGGTTGCGGCGTGAGCGCGCGAGCTTCTTTTATAAACTTTTTTATACCGCTTTCATATTCAGAGACTGTATTAAAAATAACAGGTTCATCAAACGTTACACGGTCCTTAGATACCGCTATCCGTGTTTTGGTCGCACCAATATCAAAGAGTAGGTACATTATTCTGTAATTAGCTTTTTAAATTCCTCAATCATGGGCACTTGCTCTGGTTCGGTGCCATAGAGTGTTGCCGTATGGAGCGCTGTCCAATCTGCAATGAGTAGTGATTTAAATATTTTATCGAAAGTATTCACACCCTCTAGTTCAAGTGCCAACACTTCAAACCCTCGCTCTTCAAGAAGTCGTTCAGCCACTTTCATTCTCTTTTGAATACGTTCGTGGTCATCTCTGTCTCGAAGAAAAACAAATCTAAACTTCTCAGTAAGTTCTTTTGTCCCTTCTGACACATCAAAACCCGTCATTTCGTTGTGGTTAAGTTCAGGAAACACATTATAAAAAGCAGGAATCTTTCCTGTCTCATTCATTTTTATTTTCCAGTTGTAAGCAACAGACAAATTCCGAAGTGACGCGTAGATAACAGGCACTTTACCCTGTAAATTTTCAGCAAGACTATATCCCTCTTGTCGCACTTCTTCTGGATCAAGAATATCTGCAAGCTCTGCAAGTTCCTGCAACACTTCTTCGTTACCAAGAAATGTCGCAAGTGCAATGGTCGAATATCCGAGAGCGCTCCGAGGTTGAATATCTGTGTCAGGAATAAGAATATACGGAAGACCAAATTCTTTAGCTTTTTCTATGAGAATCCCTCCCGTTGCGATGACGGCCATATCATATCCTTTTGCAATTCCTTCATCCAAGAAACTTACTACTTCTTCGGTATTCCCAGAATATGAGCTTGCTATCAAAAGACTGTCCTTAAGAAACTTTTCGTCGTACGGAGGCACATCGTAATCTCGATGCACATAGAGTTCTAGTCCCGGCACTCGAGCTTTCAGGATACCGCAGGCAAGATGTGAACCTCCCATACCAGCAACAATCACATGCTTGGCATCTTTTTTTAGACATTCTCCATTTTCAACAATTGGTTCAAATGAGAACTGGGAAGCGAAATCTGTAATAGCATTTTCCATATGTCTAAAATAATATCATATTTAAGAAATCTCCTGATCCGTAAACAGCACCACATCTTTCATGTCATTAAATATTTTTGCTGGCACTTCGTGAATTTCTAGGCTCGTATCGGCAATTTTCTGCAGGGCATCTTTTTTCTTTGCACCTTGTGCATACACCACAGCATGGTCCACGTTTTCTTTCAGAAATGTCAGGGTTACGGTAAACCGCAACGTGTGCTCATGCTTGCCTGTCGCATCAAAGCTCGCCACCCACTCTTCATCAAGAAAGAGATCATCAAACAACCTCTTGCTCTCAGGAAACGGAAAGACACCCGCAGTGTGCGCATCTTCTCCGATACCCAAAAGTGCAATAACCACACCCTTGGGACACGCCTTGTGCCATCTCTGCAATTGTCCGTCGAAATTCATAACAGCAGCGGGCAATGTTTCTGTTTTATGAATACGAGTACCAATAATGGCGCACTCTTTTTCTAAGCATGCATCAAAAAAATCTGTTTGTTCTATCTGTGAAAAATTATTCACTTCTGGGTCCATACTAAACCGCTCATCGACAGCAGAAATCGTTATCTTATCCGAAAGAGTCTCTGTATCAACATGCTCAAGCACTTTGAAAGCAGAACCACCAGAAAGCATCAAGAGAATATCTTTACCTTTGTTTTTTTCTAGAGCTTTTGATAACTCTTCTCCTGCTTTTTGTGCAAGCTTTTTTGTATCTTCTATGAGTATTTGCATAGTATTATTTTTTTACATCATGACCGCCAAACATGTTTCGAAGCAATGACACCACCTTTCCTGTATAGCTCGGATTCCCTTCTGAATCTTTTCTAAATTGCAGAGAACCTTCAATTATAGGAACCTCTATTCCCATCTCCTTAGCAGTTTCCACCGTCCACTGACCCTCTCCTGAGTGTTGTACCTCTCCTGAGATAGCTTCGAGCTCTTCTCCATATTTTTTATATCCTTCAAGCATCCAGCCAACAAGCCGTGATTCGATAACGCTTTGGCAGTTGTAAATACGTGAGACATCTTCGAGCTTATACTCAAAATCTGATTTCTTGATAATTTCCATCCCTTCTCCAATAGCCTGCATCATGCCGTACTCAATACCGTTGTGTACCATTTTTGCAAAGTGACCTGCTCCGAGTTTCCCAAGATACTGGTAGCACTCTGGAGCCGATGCTGCCTTAAACAACTCTTCAAGTTTTTGATATGTTTCTTTTTCTCCTCCGATCATCAGGCATGCTCCGTCTCGAGCACCGCCTGGACCACCACTGACGCCAATGTCGAGATACTCAATCCCTTTTTCTTTTAACGCTGTTCCTCTTCGAACACTTTCTTTAAAATTTGAGTTACCTCCGTCGATAACAATATCTCCTTCTTTCAAAAAAGATTGCACTTCTTCAAGCACACCGTCGACAGCTTTGTGTGGAACCATCAGCCAAACAATACGCTTTTCATCTCCAAGATTAGAAAATAGATCTTCATATGAAGCAGTGGGAATTGCGCCCTTTTCTGCAACCTCTTGTACCGCTTCAGGGCTACGGTTATATGCAACAACTTCGATATCATTTTCGAGCAAACGCTCAACCGTATTCTTTCCCATTTTTCCTAAACCTATATATCCTATTTTCATATTATTCTAATGATTATTTTCTAAGCTTTAATGTCTTCTGGATCTGCCCCTACTTCATATTCATGTAATGTAGTCTTCTCTATAACCTCCTTAACTCCCATAATGTACTTCCAGGAATACAACACTTCTTCGGTGTCTATAAACGACGTTTGATCTCCAGAGATACAATCAAAGAGCACTTTCTCATATGCATCAATGTGTTCCGAGCTTTCATCGTGAAAAGAAAAAGAAAGCTCCTTCGGCTCCACAGCATCTTCAAAGCCAGGAGTCTTTACCCAAAACAAAATTGAAATCTTTTCTTCTGGTTGAATAGAAATGGTGATGCGGTTACATTCCTGTGAGGGAAATTGCTTCTTCATGAAATACCCAGGAGTCTCATCTTTAAAATGTACAGTGATCTGCACCTGGGACTTATTCAAAGCTTTTCCACTTTTGAGATTAAAGGGTACGTTTTTCCAGCGTCTGTTTTGTAAGTAAGCAACAAGAGAAAAGTATGTCTCCGTTTGAGAATCGTCTGGCACACCTTCAGTCTCTCGATATCCTTTGTACTGTGCACGCAACACGTCACTCTCTCGTGCCCTTTTTAGCTGCTTAAACACTCTTCCACGCTCTTTTCGAACCAAAGGACAATGTAAGGAGGTTGGTTGCTCCATGGCGATAAGCGCCATCATCTGCAGTAGGTGGTTTTGTCCCACGTCTCGCAACGCACCATTGGCATCATAAAAAGCTCCCCGCCCTTCTGCAGTATTGTTTTCGAACAAATTAATATCGATTTTCTCCACATGTTTTCTATTCCACAGTGGTTCAAAAATGGTGTTAGAAAAACGAAACGCCATAATATTTTGCAATGTCTGTTTTGCTAGATAATGGTCGATTCGATATATCTGCTCCTCCTTAAAAAGTTTTCCAAGTAGCATATCGAGCTTTTGAGCAGTTACCACATCTTTTCCAAATGGCTTCTCAATGAGCACACGCGTCCAACCATTTTCATCATCACACGGCTTTGAAAGTCCAGACTCGGAGAGTTGCTTCAGAATATTTTCATACAGCACCGGTGGAACAGAGAGGTAGAAAAGTTTATTAGAACATTGTCCCCATTTTGTATCGATAGTATTAAAAAGTTCTTTTGATTGCTCGTAGGTTTCTTTTTCATCAAACTGACCTTGTGAATACTGAATGTTGTCGAGAAATGAGTTGAGTGTCTCTGGTGCATATTCTTTTTTCTTTAAGATTGCCTCTCGTACAAAATCCTTAAATTGCTCTGGAGTAAGATCTCTTCTGGCGATACCTGTAATAGAGAACTTCTCGGGTAACAACTTTTTTGTATATAAATCCATAAGTGCAGGAAAAATCTTTTTCTGTGCCAAATCTCCAGTGACGCCAAAAATGGCAAATATAGTCGGTACTCCGTGTCGCTTCATGCGTCTAAGTATACCCCGCCAACGGTCGGGCAGGCAAAAGAAAAAGGCAGACCGAGGTGGTCTGCCTTTGTTGTGTGATGTATCCCCATTATTCAGTAGTAATGGGAGCCAAAGCGTTGTCTTTGTGGTGCTTTTGCCCCAACTCACGCGTTTTGCGCATACAATCAAGAATGTATGCCTTGCCAGAAGGAGTAAGGCCCCGTGCTCTGTGGAGAATCCCCAGAATTGCATCTTCGTCCATATACTCAAATTCGTGATTGATTGCGGCCATAACCTTTTCCCAATCAGGAGCAAGAAGATTCCGTATCCAATCCATTGCCGCTCTGGGATCTTGTCCTTGTTCGGTTTGCGTCCGTGCCAGTTCCGATGTCGCCGATGAATGCATATGCATTACTCCGTGAAAGGGGTGAAAAGAACCTGTTACCGCAAGAAACAATAACACACTCCTTCATTTAGTCAAAGTTGATAACCCCTTTTCAAGATGAAATTTTCCTATATGATACACCTATGGACGAAAAAATGATTGGCTACTGCGTAAAGTGTAAGGAAAAACGGGAAATGAAGGATGTCGAAAAGACAGAGATCAAACCCGGACGACCTGCTGCTAAAGGCAAATGTACTACATGCGACTGTGGAATGTATAAGATACTTCCAAAGGATCAAGCCTAAGTAAAAGAAAAACCACCCAGACAAGGGTGGTTTTTCTTTTACAGACCCGACAGGACTTTGTCACAACTCATTTTCTGCTGAAAATGGTCGCGACCCCGCCTCAGACACCTTCGTGTCTTCCGGCATTCAAGTCCTGACGCAAAGTGCGCAGGCACTTTACTTCGGGTCCATCAAAAAATCCGCCATAAGGCGGATTTTTTTGTGGACCCGACAGGACTTGAACCTGCCACCTCCTCAGTGCAAGTGAGGCGCTCTAGCCAGATGAGCTACGGGCCCGAATGAGAAGCAGAATGAGGATAGCACCTATTCTTATTCTCTTCGAATGCTGGGACCGCAAGCTTTGCTTACGGACCCAAACGAGGAACGGGATAAGAATATACCATATCTTTAGTTTTCTCGGGGACAAGGCACGCAAGCTATGCTTACGAACCCAGTGATAAGGAATTGTACCTAATTCTTATAATTATTCAAGCAATAAAAAAACCGCCTCTTATATAGAGAGCGGTTGTAAGTCAGGGCGACGACGCTTTTTCCTCAGAAGACGCTTGGCAATTCCGGAAACTTTCTCATGAAGATAATCATCATCAATAAGAAGACTTGGATTAATGAACACGTCGGCTTTGTATTTTTTCCCGGGTCGAACACTAATATCTATTGTTACGATCCACGTTCTATCGAGGATGAATACGGCATCAACACCGTGATACAAATCGAAGACCGAATCATTCGTCGGAAAAAACATAAGTTCCCGAGGCTTCTGTCCAGAAAGTGTCTGTATAACACTCTTTACTCCCGAATGAAGTGTTCGTGCAAGATCAGTGTTTGGTCTAGATGGAGTCCATATACCAACCCCTTGTACGGCCTCAATAGCCTCAATTAATGCATCCCACCACTTCATGTATCGGGGTGGATTTTGCATATCAAGTGCGACAGGAGGTAGTCCAAGGAGTTCTACTTCGATAGATTTACCATCCTCTCCTTCACGATGTAACATTCTCTTAGTATTCACACGGACATCTCCTTTCTTTTTTATGAGATTATGTGACAGCTCTAAAATAAAATTACAACTTATAGTAAAAATTGTCAACTATCTTTACCCGTTCTTATGTATTCTCTTCCAAATCATCCGGCGTCTTATCCTCAAACTCCTGCTTCTTTCCACACTATGGACAAAACTGCTCCACGAGTGAAGGAGGAGGATCTCCGACTCCCTACAGGAGCTGTACACCTTTTGGATATTTTTTTCGTAAAACTCAAAAATTTCTCAAAAGGTCTTGCAGAAGAGCCCCGCGCTTCTTCACCCCATCATTTATTACACACTCCGCAACGAAAGTGATTGAAATGCTCAACTGAAACTATTCCCCTATCTTCTGCCATAGAGTGCAAGCTGTAAAATGTGATCAAAAAATTCTGGCAAGTCACTACCAGATGCTTCAATAGCATGTGGAAACGGTGACGTGTCTGTAAGCTTAGGAAGCGTATTTGTTTCAAGTGCATAGACACCACGACGCGGGTGCACCACGAAGTCTGTTCGAGAATAATGCTCAAGACCCAGGATATCATGTGCAACTTTAGCAAGCTCTTGCAAGTATTCTTTTTCTTCTGTCGCAAAGCTTCCGGGAGTATGCATGTCATGAAGAGTGCTGTCATACCTTGATTCATAACCCCAGATATCATTGTTTGTTTTATCGACAATCTCTGTTGGCATCAGTGCATACATATCTTGGTCTCTGAAGTTATTGATTACCCCACACGTTGCTTCTTTTCCAGAGATAAATTCTTCCACAATAACCACGTCTGAATATAAAAAAGCATTGTTTAGAGCCTCTGCAATATCATCGATGGTGTGTGCGACTGTTACGCCCAAAGACGAGCCGCCATTTGCTGGCTTAATAACAGAAGGTTGCGGAAATGACATAAAGATATCTCGAGCAACAGAAGGTTCGTACTTCTCTTTTCGGAGCACGGTGTAATACGGAGTTTTGATTCCGTGGCTTGCATAGGCTTTCTTGGTGAGTGCCTTGTTCATGCTTAGGGCTGATGCAAGCGCTCCCGAACCTGTATACGGCATAGCAAACTCATCAAGTGCCTGCTGCACCTTTCCATCCTCTCCATAGTGTCCATGAAGTGCATTGAGCACCACATCTATTCCTTCAAGGGCCTGCTCAGGGGTCTTTTCGAGACCACCAACATGCCACTGTCCGTGCCTATCGATAAAAATATCCGCCGGAGCGTAGTGTTCCGGAAGATTCTTAAGTGCAGTTGCGCCGGTCTTCAGAGAAACATCATATTCACTTGAAGGTCCTCCACGTAATACCCCGACAATAGTGTAATTTGGCATGGATATAGTATATCCCGCCAATGGCGGGCAAGCAAAAAAGAAAAAGGCTCACGGCAGCTGGAGAGCTGGCCGTAAGCCCGGGGATGGTGACAACAGAGAGAACGTTGTGTTGGGAATATATTTTTGGAGTATTTGGCGTACGTATACGCGTTCTCACACGACGAGCTTTTGTCGCCATGATGGCCGCAAAGCTTATCCCCGCACCCTGTGTCACCAGATCACCTCAAAGAAGTCTGATTTGTATAGTGCCACACCGAAAAATAATATCAACACCTTCTATTTTATCAAATCTCTTTTCTTCCTGTGAAAACTAATAGCAAATCTGTGCGCTTCTGCATTTGCCAGCAACACATCTTTTTCATATTGAGTAACGCCAAGCATATTTTTGGGTCGATGATACTCGTCTTTCACGATAGCAACAACGGGTATCTCTATTCCATACTTCCTCAAGACAGATTCGATAGCACTCTTCTGAGCCTTTCCTCCATCTGCGACCATCAATCGCGGTAATGGCCACTCAGGGTGCGCCAATCTCCGCTCAACCACTTCTCTGAGAGACTTGGTGTCATTGTTCGCAGGACTATCTTTGATAATAAATTTTCGATAGTCACTTTTTTTTATCTCACCACTCTCAACAACCGTCATGACGCCCACTACATTTTTGCCAGAGGTATGTGCAACATCATACGCTTCGATACGATATTCCTGTATATGTCGAGAGTCTTTCACAAAACCATCATCAATAAGCGAAACATCTCGTATGTGCTCGAGCGCAAAGATTTGCCCTTTTATTCTTTGAGCTTCTTCAAAGTGTTCTTCCTTTGCTTCCGCAAGCATTTGTTTCTTTAACGTAGAGAGAAGTTGTTTTTTCTTTCCTTTGAAAAAGAGAACGATGTGCTGAATACTTTTCTTGTATTTTGTAGCTGCCCGACTGTCTGAAGTGTCGGGCAACAAACCAAGCTGTTTATAAAAACGCTGATGCTCTTTCTGTGTTGACTTTACATCTCTAAAAGGGAATATTTTTCTGATGATCCGTAATGCCTCCTTCAGAGCGGTTCCACTGGGAAAAGGTCCGAACTCGTGTTGTATCTGTATATCTTTCAAAGCAGTTTTCTTTTGCAGAACTTCTCTGCCTCGAACAACAAGAATACGGGGAAATATCTCACGAGTGATTAAGACATAATTAAAACTCTTGTTATCTTTCTCCTTACTGTTATAGACCGGCTGATGTCGCTTTATCTCATTCGCTTCAAGAATAAGAGCCTCGAGGACTGAGTCTGTCTCTGTCCATTTTATGTCTGTCGCCTCGCCAACCATCTTTTCAATAATCTTACTCCTCTTCTCTTTGATATCTCCCTGAAAATAACTTCGAACCCTGTTTTTGAGTGACGTTGCTTTTCCGACATACAAAATATCTACTCCCTTTTTGCCTCCACCAGAGGGTCGGCCAAGAAAGTAGTACACACCCGGTGTGTCAGGAATATTCTTTTTTAGAAGCATCTTTTTATTCATTATTCTCTTTATAGTATAAATATGTCAGACATTAGCAACTGGACAATTAAAAACGAGAAGAGTACTCTAGGAATAGAACCTATCTCTTTCCACTATCTCAGGAGGCTTATTATGGGACACTCTAACCCACTAACGACTGACGAGAAACCTATCGCTATCTCACGGGGTTTGGAGAATGGTATCATCGTGGTCAGTGTTCTAGCACTTATTACAGCTATTTTGGTAATTCGCTGGCTTTTCTTGCTCATTTTCTAGATCTCTACGGAAATCTTGGCTACCCACACGGGTAGCCTTTACTTTTTTATATACGGAGCTACACTGCAAACAGTATCAGTTCTTTTTCTTTTCTCTACCAGGAGACTTCACGGATGAATACGATTCAGGAAAATGTGCAGGGACTACTTGCAGAGCTCAAAGAGCTACAAAAAACACGTTGCGTTTTTGAGGGTTGCGCAGAAATCCAGATGGCCCAATTTGAAGAGGGTCAACCAATGACACTGACTCTGCAAGCGTCAGGGATTATCAGTCGCATTAATAATTGCATGGGGACAAGCTTTCGTATCAATGACACCCGGACACTAAGCCGTCTCATCTCACAATGTGAAAAATTCTGCAAGAAAATTCTTGCTTCTGTCGAATAACCACACACATGGAGACAAAACCGAGCACATGCTCGGTTTTTTATTTGAGATATCTTTTTAAATATTTTCCAGTGTGAGATTCTTTCACTTGTGCCACTTGCTCTGGAGTACCCTTGGCAACAATATTTCCTCCACCAACACCTCCTTCGGGCCCAATGTCGATGATATAGTCAGAACTTTTTATAACATCCATACTATGCTCAATTACCACCACGGTACTTCCCTTGTCTACAAGCTTCTGCAAGATTTCAATAAGCTTACGCACATCTTCGTAATGCAATCCGATAGTCGGCTCATCGAGAAGATATATTGTCTTTTGAGTGTGCTGTCTGTACAACTCCGAAGATATTTTAACGCGTTGTGCCTCTCCGCCCGAAAGAGTTGTTGCAGATTGCCCGAGTTGTAAGTACCCAAGACCTACTTCATTGAGAGTTCTAAGTCTATCTGCAATTGCAGGGATGTCTTCAAAAAATTCATATGCTTCTTCCATGGTCATCGAAAGAACTTCGTAGATGTTTTTTTCTTTATAGGTAACTTCAAGCGTCTCTTTCATGAACCGTTTACCACTACATATATCACACGGCACGTATACTGTTGGTAAAAAGTGCATTTCTACTGCAATCTGTCCATTTCCCTGACATGCCTCGCAACGCCCACCTTTCACATTGAAAGAGAATCGTCGTGGCTTCCATCCACGTGCTCGTGCCTCAGCAGTTTCTGCGAAAAGGTCTCGGATGAATGTGAAAGCTCCCGTATAGGTCGCTGGGTTTGAGCGTGGCGTTCGTCCAATAGGAGACTGGTCAATAAGAATTGTCCTTCCTAAGTACTCCGTACCCGTAAAACTTTTTGCATTGTACACTTCATTTGAACGGTGACGTCTGTCAAAGCGAGCCTGTAGATTCTTGTGCACTATTTCATACATAAACGAACTCTTTCCTGAACCAGACACACCTGTCACAGTGATGAGTCTACCAAGAGGAATATCAACATTGAGATTTTTTATATTAAAAATATTTCCTCCCTTAATAGAAAGTTTGCCAGCTGTTGTGTTGCGTCTTTCTCTTGGCACCTCAATAGACTGTTCCCCTGAAAGATACTGCAGGGTCAAAGATTTCTTGATTGCTTTTTTGTCCTCAAGCAAAGTATCAAGGTAATCTGCTACCACGATTTCTCCACCGTGCGCTCCTGCGCCCGGTCCGATATCAATCAAATAGTCTGAAGCAAAGATGGTGTCCTCGTCGTGCTCAACCACGATGATGGTATTCCCAAGATCTCGGAGGTTGAGCAGTGTTTTAATAAGCCTATCGTTGTCTCGAGAATGAAGTCCGATAGTTGGCTCATCGAGAACGTACAAAGCTCCCACAAGACCAGAACCAAGCTGACTGGCCAGACGAATACGCTGGGCTTCCCCTCCAGAAAGCGTGTGTGCACGACGATCAAGTGTAAGGTATTGGATACCCACATTAAGCATAAACTTAAGACGATTTGATATTTCTTTTGTGATTACTTTTGAAATCTCTTTCTCGGTTTCAGTGAGTTCAATACTCTCAAAAAAGTCGTGAGCTTCTTGAATCGACATACTTGTAACATCGACAACATTATTTGTTTTTCCTTTTGAATCCTTTAAAAGAACATGGAGAGCTTCTTCTCGAAGACGGGCACCGTGACATGTCTCACAGGGGTCATCACCAAAAAGATGTTTGGTCCCAAGCCCATTACACGCAGGACATGCGCCATACGGTGAATTAAAGGAAAAGAGTCGTGGCTCAATTTCAAGAAAAGAGAAGCCGTCATATGGACACATGAATTTAGAAGAAATAACTTTCTCCTCCGCAGGTGTTATCAACTTTATGAGACCTTGAGATTCCTCGAGCGTTCTCTCCACCGCTTCAGCAAGCTGTTCTCGGGTATCAGAACTAATTTTCTTTAATTCACTTACATAAAACTGATCTACAAGAACGTCGATGTCATGTCTCTTATTCTTTGCGAGCACAATAGTATCTCGTAGATTGTGCTTCTTTCCGTCAATACGCACTTCTTTGTACCCCTTTCCAAGAAGGTCATACAGAAGCTGATAGTACTCACCCTTTCTTCCAACCACCACAGGCGCATAAAGGCCCACTTTTTGCTTATCAACAGCAACACCCATGACATCTTTTGAAGAAGACTTCGTGTTAGTAATAGTTTTGATAATAAGATCAATAATCTCTTCTTTAGACAACTTTTGTATTTCCCTACCACACTCAAGACAATGCGGTCGCCCCACGCGAGCAAAAAGAATACGAAGATAATCATAGATCTCTGTGATGGTTGCCACCGTTGAGCGTGGATTATTTGAACGAGATTTCTGGTCAATAGAAATAGCAGGCGAAAGACCAACTATCTCATCGACATCAGGTTTTTGCATTTGATTCAAGAACTGACGTGCATATGAAGAAAGCGATTCAACATACCGACGCTGTCCTTCTGCAAAAATAGTATCAAAAGCCAGGGAAGATTTTCCGGAACCAGAAAGGCCCGTACACACGACCATTTTATTCCGTGGCATTTCCACAGTAATATCCTTCAGATTATGAGTCCGTGCACCTTTTACAATAATCTTTTCTTCTTCTGTTTTTGTTTTCTTCTTGGCAGACATATAAAATTCGACCCGCGTAGTAACTACTGGGGTCCGTATAAGTAACTAGAGTACTCTAGAGGGGTCTAGTTCGCAAATTACACAGTTGGCTGTGGAGGCACATCTCCCGTAGACTTAGTCTGTGTTGGGTTTTCCTGAGGAATTGCTTTTGGAGTTTCTTCTGAAGATGATCCTTCCTGCACCTGTGGCTGCGGTTCCATGGTTGGAGCGGCATCTGGAGAAGGCGCTTGTACTTGTGAGCCAAGCACCTGTTCGATTTCTCTTACGATGTCGTCAAGCACCACCGTCGCCTTAATGATAAACTTCTCAGCACCAAGAGTGAGTCCTTTGTCAATATCTTCTTTTTGTCCAAGGTTTGAGAAAAGAATAACAGGAATATCTTTTGTTATTGGATCCGCCTTTATTTTCTCAAGTACTTCAAAACCACTCATTTCTGGGAGCAAAATATCGAGAAGCACTAGTGATGGCTTCACTTCTTTTACCATTTTAATAGCCTCTTCACCGCTTGCAGCGTGTGACATTTCATAACCAGCAGCAGAAAGCTTACGAGCAACTAAACTACTAAGAAACTTGTCATCTTCAATTGAAAGAATTTTTTTATTATCCATATATTTTCATTATACTAGGTTGTCGGAATAATGAAATAGAAGGTTGTTCCTTTTTCTTCACTACTATCAAACCATATGTTGCCCCCATGCTTCTCAATAATTCCCTTAGAAATGAACAGTCCTAAACCTGAACCTTTATCGAGCTTCTTAAAAGCGTTCGATGCCCGGAAAAATCGAGCAAAAATGTCCTTTTTTTCTGATTCTGGAATACCAATACCGTCATCTTTAATAGAGACTTTTATGTCCCCGCTTTCTTTTATGATATGAATGACTATGTTTCCTTTTTCTCGAGTATATCGAATAGCGTTTTCAACAAGGTTTTGAAAAGCAACGGTCATTTTTGCTTTATCAATACTTACAGGAACAGTATCTCCTTTTGGCTCAACATCTATTGTTAGGTTGATACTCTTCTTTTTGATGAGAGGCTCCAAATGAGCAATAGTTTCTCTGAATACCTCCACGAGACTTTCTTCTTGTTTTTCAATCACAAGCTTATCTTCATCGATACGAATAGATTCAAGCATCTCATCAATAAGGCAGAGGACTCTCTCATTTGAATCAAAACTTGTCTGTAGCCATTTTTTCTGTTCCTCTGTCAATTCTCCAACCTCTTCTCGTAACAGCATAGACAATGTCCATTTGATTCCAGCAAGAGGTGTCTTCAATTGATGCGTCATCATTGCTACATAATCTGATTGCTTATCATTAAGGTTCCACAAACGATTATTTTGTTCGCCTGCTAAATCTTTATTTGTAATAAGTTTAAATGATGCTCGTGCCATAGGTTTCTATACTATTAAAATATTGTAGCATCTCCAAAGACGCTTGTATGTGGATATGTCTGCTATTTAGACTCTTTTCTTAACTCTAATTCCTTGAGTTCATCACGAACAATTGCGGCTGTTTCAAAATCAAGATTTTTAGCAGCTTCTGACATTTGTTTTCGTTTTTCTCTTATAAGTTTTGAAATATCTCCTTTATACTGCTCTAGCTCAATAGCAAGTTGCGTCTGCACTGTTTTTTCGTGTTCAGAACGAAGCTGATCGGTAATATCTTGAATCGCTTTTATAATAGTTTTGGGAGTGATGCCATGCTCCTTGTTATAGGCAAGTTGTTTTTCTCTTCTTCTCTGAGTCTCTCCCATAGCCCGCTCCATTGAGCCCGTTATCTTATCTGCATACAACGTCACATGACCGTCCACATTTCGAGCAGCTCGCCCAATAGTCTGCACCAAAGCAGTTTCTGAACGTAAAAAGCCTTCCTTGTCTGCATCGAGAATTCCAATGAATGTCACCTCTGGGAGGTCGAGACCTTCTCGAAGCAAGTTTACCCCCACCAGACAATCAAATGTTCCTTTTCTAAATTCTGTCAGTATCTCAATGCGCTCAATAGTATGAATTTCACTATGAAGATATTTTGTCTTGAGTCCTCGTTCATCAAGATATTCTGCCAAATCTTCTGCCATTTTCTTTGTAAGCGTAGTAGCAATAACACGACCGCCTTTTTTAATTTCTTTTTCAGCAGCTTCGATAAAATGTTTTATTTGGCCAGGATGTTTTCCTTGTTCTGTAACAGGAACCACTTCTACTACAGGGTCAACAAGGCCTGTCGGACGGATCACTTGCTCTGCCACAGTCGTGCTGTGCTCTTCTTCATAATTTCCCGGTGTCGCTGAAGTGTATATTGTCTGCCCCACCCTTTCTTCAAATTCTTCAAATTGCAAAGGTCTGTTATCAAGTGCGCTTGGTAATCGGAATCCATGCTCTACAAGGTTTCTCTTTCGAGACTGGTCTCCTGCATACATACCACCGATCTGAGGAACGGTCACATGGGACTCGTCGATAATCGTCAAAAATTCTGGCTTTCCATCTTTATCATGTGGAAAATAAGAAAGAAGTGTATCAGCAGCTTCACCAGGCTGTTTGCCTGAGAAATGACGAGAATAGTTCTCTATACCATTACAATATCCAACCTCTCGAATAAGAGCGAGGTCATATTTTGTTCTTCGCTTCAAACGCTCTGCTTCCAAAATTTTTCCTTCTTTTTCAAGCTTCTTCAATTGAGTTTTAAGTTCTGCGTCTATTGTTTTCAATGCAGCTTTTTGTTGTTCTTTATTTGTTACAAAGTGTTTTGAAGGGAAGAGAAAAATAGCTTCAGGAATACTTCTCACCGCCCGCGTGATAGCATCTATCTCTCTAATGGTATCTATCTTTTCTCCCTCAATCTCTATTTCATAAATAGTTTTTTCGTTTGGTGGCATTACCTCAATCGTACTTCCAAGTGCACGAAACAGTCCTGGTTCAAGATCTGCATTAGTGCGCTCATAAAACATACTAATAAGTCGCATTATCAAATCCTTACGAGAGAATGTATTTCCTTTTTGAATCTTAAGATTTACTTTTTCATATTCTTTTGGAGAGCCGAGGCCGTAGATACACGATACTGAAGCAACAATGATGACGTCGTCACGAGTAAGAAGCGCTTGTGTGGAGGCGTGACGTAATCGTTCTATTTCCTCATTAATCTGCGCCTCTTTTTCAATATAGGTGTCAGTTGTTGGAAGATACGCTTCCGGCTGGTAGTAATCGTAATAAGAAACAAAATAGTGCACAGCATTATCTGGAAAAAATTCTCGATACTCAAGGGCAAGTTGTGCAGCAAGTGTTTTGTTGTGTGCAATAACCAATGTTGGTTTCCCTATCTGCTCGATAACATTTGCGGCAGTAAATGTTTTTCCTGATCCCGTCACGCCCAAAAGTGTCTGATGCTGTTCACCTTTTTTTATACCCTTAACAAGTTTTTTAATTGCTTGAGGCTGATCTCCCTGTGGTTCGTATTCACTTTTCAGGTTAAAAACTTTTTTAGACATTTTTCTTATAATACCTTTTTATGAAATCTTTTTTGTACTCAAATAACGAACCCTTTTTGATATGCTTTCGAATATTTTCCATGAGCGCGGCCATGAATGCAATATTGTGAATAGACGCAAGAGTTGCTCCGAGCATTTCGTCTGCTCGAAAAAGATGCGAGAAATAGGCATGAGAATATTTCTGCTCTGTGTCCCACAGCTTTTCAGCATCGACAGGTGAAAAATCTTCTTTGTACTTTTTATTTTTTAAGTGTGCTGGCCCATCGAGCGTATAGATAGTGCCATGTCGAGCAAGACGTGTTGGCATAACACAATCAAATAAGTCACAACCATTTTCGACGCCAACAAAAATATCTGCAGGTTCTCCAATACCAAGCAGATGTCTTGGCTTTTCTTCTGGAAGTATCTCATTAACCCAACGCACAGGCCCTGCCATATCTTCTTTTGCAAAAGAACCACCTATTCCAAAACCATCAAAAGCCATATTGGCGATGACTGTAGCACTCTCCTTTCGCAACTCTTCAAAACGTCCGCCCTGCACTACACCAAACAATGCCTGCTTGCTACTTATCTCAGTATTGTTCATGTGTGTCTGCAAGCAACGCTTTGCCCAGCGATGCGTCCTATCAAGTGCTTCTTTTTGATACTCAACATCTGCTGTTGGTGACGTACACTCATCAAAAGCAAAAATAATATCTGCACCAATAGCGTGTTGTATTTCTATAGAACGTTCTGGTGTAAAACGATGCAAGGAGCCGTCTATGTGTGACGTGAACGTAACACCTTCCTCGTCGATGCGAGCAAGTTTCGCATGTTCCGTGTGATGCTCTTCCTTAAAAACATCGAGACCATCCTCTTCGGTTGGTGTAATTGCAACCTTGCTGATATTTTTCCCAAAACCTGTCCCAAGAGAAAAGACCTGATACCCACCAGAGTCCGTCATGGTTGGTCCAGACCAATTCATAAACTCACCTAATCCTCCAGCTTTTTTCACAATCTTTTCTCCTGGTTGCAAAAAAAGATGATATGTATTTGCAAGTACCACATCGATAGAAAGATCTTCTATATCTTTTGTCTGGACAGATTTGAGCGTTGCCTTTGTCCCCACAGGAACGAAGTGAGGCGTTCGTATTGCCCCGTGCTTTGTCTCAAGGATACCTGTACGCGCCATCGTGTCAGCACTTTTATGTGTAATAGAAAAATTAATAGCACTCATATAAGGCTGATACTAAGGGAGTATAAGGTAAAGTCAACCGAGAATTACTGAGTTTGGCTTGGAGCTTGAACACCAAGAAGTTCCACTTCAAAAGTGAGCGTTGCATTTTGTGGAATAACATACTCTCCTGTTTGGGGGTTTTGAATTCCTCTTTCCCCATATGCTGCTTCTGGTGAGATTACAAGCTGTCGTTTTCCACCGATTTTCATACCAGCAACGCCAACATCCCAACCTCGTATGACTTGTCCCACACCAAGAATAAATTGAAATGGTGTTCCTCGTGATACAGAGCTATCAAACACAGTTCCGTCCTGAAGAGTCCCTGTGTAGTGAACAGAGACAACAGAGCCAGGAAGAGCTTCTGCTCCTTCTCCAACTTCTACATCTTTAATAATGACACCTTGAGTGTTTTGTTGTTCGTCAGACATAGTAAAATTTATATTATTTTCTATCCTATTCTCAGGAAGTGAAGATTCCGAAAAAAAAATATCCCCGAAAAATTGAAAAAAGAAAAGCACAATGACAACAATCGCCACCATTACACCTATCCATTGATTTTTTGATAATTTCATACACATAATAATACTATGTTCTACTCACTGAGACAAATTTTGTTATACTAGAACAACATATGATGAAAAAAGCAGACAAACCTCGAGGAAAAGGAGAATATACTCCTCTCACACGCCAAGAAATGTTCGAGGCCACAGAAAAAAGAATTGCTGCAATTCAAAAAGAATTTCGAGAAGGATTCGAACTCATAGCAAAACACCCAAGATCTGTTACGTTTTTTGGTTCGGCTCGACTTAGTGAAGATCACCCTGCGTATAAAACAGCTCAGAATCTCGCCTATAAGATTGTTAAGGAGCTTGAATACGCTATTGCAACCGGAGGTGGTCCGGGAATTATGGAGGCAGGAAACAGGGGTGCTTTTGAGGCTGAGGGAGATTCTTTAGGGCTTCAGATTACATTACCGCACGAACAAAAGACAAACTTGTATGTCACAGAGAGTGTCAACTTCTACTACTTCTTTAGTCGAAAAGTTTGCCTTTCATTTTCTGCAGAAGCGTATGTATTTTTCCCGGGAGGATTTGGAACGTTTGATGAGTTGTTCGAAATCCTCACACTCATACAAACTGGTAAAATTAAAAAAGTACCTGTTATTCTTGTGGGTAAAAGCTTCTGGAAACATTTTGACAAACTCGCTCGAGGACTTCTTGCTCGCAAAAAACTTATAGATACAGAAGATGTGAATCTTTACACCATCACAGACAGTCTTGATAGTGTCATCAATATAATTCGAAAAAGTCCAATCAGAGACGAGTTCCCCTACGACAAAGAATAAAACCTTTCTTTAAAGAGATACACTATAGCGGGCCTACAGTTCGCATACATAAGCACACACAGCTGTACAAAAAGATTCTTCTGGTCCACAAGGTGTTCCGCAAGTGTTAAACGTTCCCTCTAACTCTTTACAGTCCTGAATAAGAGGTCCCTGCGGGAGAGCGAGGTCTGTGGTATATACTTTTTTATTTGGATACTCAGCCAAAACAGAAACATTCTCTGCGCTGCGACTAAAAAAGAGTGCGGAAATGACTACTACTATGACCAAGCTACTTAGAATCAAAATTTTTCTCATACTGATAACGGCGAAGTAGCGGTAGAACTGATAATAGAGAGTGTTATGTTGTATTCTTGCACTGAAATATCCCCCTCCTGAGCAATAGGCAGTACTTTTAGTATTTTAATAAAATATTCATTAACTCGTAACTCATCATCATTGCTCGAAACAACAAAAAGATCCTTACTTAATTCGTCTTCAATCACAAACTCGATGACCAGTCTACCTGCCTGGATACACGTCACCGCAATAGGACATCTACTTTCCTCTAGTATTTTTGAAATATACATACGTTTTCCATCAATAACGTATTCTTCTCCTATGGTAAATTCTTGTACAATCTCTGGAGAATTCTCCCAGAGTGATTCGTAAATCTCTGCAATACCAGCTATTGGAAACACTGTTCTTTCAGTCGTTACCCCAGCGGAGTCAGTACCAATGGTATATATTTTTCGAATAAGTTGTTGTTCGGGTATAGCAAGCGTCCACGTGCGTCTTTTACCGAATTCCTCAACAAGAACAGCTTCGCCCAAAATAAAATCCTCCTCTTGTCTATCAGCAGGAGTTGCAAAAATATTTACAGAATCGAGGCCAACGGTTTCGACAACAAGATTTGGACGAGCAACGTAGAAAGAAGTTACTTCACCTGAAATTTCTTGTGGCTCTTTTTCAAGCACTTGCAAAGGGTTTTCTCTATCAAGGATCCCAAACCAAGCATAGACAACAAGTGTCACAGCGACCACTGCCAAAACGATAACCTTTTTATTCATATAATAGTCAGTATACCAGAAGAAGTATCCGTGCTGCAGAAAATGTCCTTATTTTTTTATATACAGTGTCTGCGTCGGGTATGCGATATCAACATTTTTTTCCTCAAACTTCCCCTTTATTCCAAGATTTATCTCTTGCTGGACATCGACATAATCTTCGTACTGATCAGAAAGAACAATGTACACAAGTTCAAACATCAAAGCTGAGTCTCCAAAAGTAGTAAAATGCACCCTGTCAAAACGAACTCGCTCTATGCCCTCTACAATATCCTTAATCCACTCAGGAATCTTTTTCATTAGATCATTAGGTGTCTCATAAGCAACGCCAATACGTGTAACAACTCGCCTTTCTTTTAGTTTTTTAAAGTTCTGTATCTGGACACTCGTAAGCTCCTGATTTGAAAAAACGATCTCTTCTCCTTGCAGTGAACGAACGCGGGTTGTCTTAATACCTATTTTTTCAACAACACCACTCTTATCTCCAACAACGATAAAGTCTCCTATCTGAAAAGGTTTGTCGAAGTAAATAGCAAAAGAGCTAAAAAGATCAGAAAGGATGTTCTGTAAAGCAAAAGCAATAGCGATACCTCCAACACCCAGACCAGCAATAAGCGATGTAATATCAACACCTAAGTTTGAAAGTATCCACAACAGTCCAAACGACCATACTACGATACGAACGAGGATTGAGAGTAACTGAGTAGCTCCCTTAGCTTTCTGCTCCTCATCCTCATCCTCATAGACGTACTTTCGTATAACAAACTTCACAAAAATACCAGCAGTAATAGAAACCTGATACACTATCCAAAAGAGAAGAATAGCTGTGACAATAGAATCAACTATTTCTGGAAAAGAAAGAAATCGTACAGCAACAAAGAATGATAAGAACCAGTAGAAAGGAGGCCTGAAGCTTCGCACGATCTCAATAAGAGTATCGTCTATATCTGTCACTGTTTTACGAGAGAGTTTCTCGAGGTAGCGAAGGATAACAACAGTAAGTACCCAAAAGGCAATTGTTGCACCTACAAAAATGCCGAGAGCAGTAATATACCCAAGGATTGTGTTGTTAAAGAATACGTAATCAAGGTTGTCTGTAATAAATTTCATATACATCACTGTAACATACCTAACAAAAATTCCTCCGCATCACCATAGATGCGGAGGAATTTTGTGTAAATTATTTTGTCTGAAATGTAGCACTAACAGGCTGACTTCCTCGAACGACAAGAGCGTCGAAGTTAAAATCAAAATCAGCATCCCCGTTGTCTCTGTAAATAACAACAGCATACACTTCATTCTCAACAGTTGGCCGCAAAAGCTCAACAGAAACCTTAGAAATAGTTCCAGGGTTTTGAATTCGAGTTGCCCCAAGAATATTACCCATTTCACCACCAACGACTTCTCGAACAGCAACCCAACCAGCTTCTGAAAGAGTCACCTCGTCAACAACGACAACTGAGCCAGGTGATTGAGCACTTACAGTGATAGCTTCGTTTCCTGCACTTGCTTGCATCATTGACTCTGGCATTTGCTCTTCGAGCATGACACCCTCTTCTTCATGAGAATGGTCTGTGTCAATATTTTCATACTTATTTTCTGTCCAATACCATCCTGCTGCAAATCCCGCAACGAGACCAACAACTACTCCTATAACAACTGGAGTATATGCGTTTTTCATATCCATACGTCTTTTTTTGTTTAGCTGAATAAAATACTATACCCCTAGAGTATAGTATTTTGGACAAGCTCGCAAAACCTTGTCAAAATTTAAATTCATACTCTAATTTAAAAAATAACCGGCCCCATGTGTGGGGCCGGTGTTGTGCGCTTAGCGCTCGACGGTCGGCATGTTTCTCGGCAAGAATCCTGCTGAGATATTTGTATGATTTTCTTCCAAGACAGTTTCGACAGTGCCAAAGAATGTTATGAGCACATTCTCTGCTCCAGTGAAAACAGCTGGAACAAGGAACTTAAGTGCAATGAGGATCAGCACAAGTCCTATCGCTCGAAATAGAGGCATGTAGTTCTCTAGTTCGAAGAGGGACTCGATTCTGTGTCCGACACACACAGAACCTGTGTGCTAATTCTCACACTGTCCCCCTCCTCACTACGCTCGATTTCCTCAAGTTCAGTAAGGAAGGGGTCACTCGCATACTCTGTCTTTATATATAGCATATATGCTATATATTACAAGTATTTTTGATTTCTATTTTCACCGATACCTCAGACATGGTATGCTGTCTTACATATGAAGACAGATTCACTTTTGTTTATTGATACTGAAACAACAGGAAACGAGATCCAAAAGGACCGCCTAGTTGAGGTGTGCTACAAAAAATACGAAGATTCTCACATCTCTTGTGAGCTTTTTAAGGCTCCTATTCCGATGTCAGTGGAGTCAATGGCTGTCACACACATCACCAATAAAATGATTGCCGACAAGCCATCATTCAAAGGAAGTCCTATGGAGAAAGAGCTCACTTCCCTTTTGAAAGATACTATTCTTGTTGCGCACAATGCTCCTTTTGACATTAGTATCCTAAAATCAGAAGGGGTGGAAACTACACGATTCATCGACACGCTTCGGGTAGCGCGTCATCTTGATACGGAAGCTGTTATTCCTAAATATAACCTCCAATACCTTCGCTACTATCTTGAGATTGATATACCTGAAGCAAAAGCACATGATGCGAAAAGTGACGTTCTTGTCTTAGAAGCCCTCTTTAAGAGACTTCTTGAAAAAATGATGCAACAAGAAAATTCTGAAGAAAAAGCCCTTGAAAAGATGCTTGAAATATCAAGCACTCCCTTACTTATGCGTAAGTTTACTTTTGGCAAGCATATCGGAAAAGACGTCGAGGAAGTAGCCCAGAGCGATAAGGGTTACTTAGAGTGGCTATACAAACAAAAACAACAAGATCCAGCTGTCACAGAGGACGATGACTGGTTCTACACACTCAAGCACTATCTAGACAAATAACTACAGGAAAGAGGTCCTATAAGAACACAACTTACAGAAGCTGACTTGCAACGAACGTTTCAATGACGCCCGTTCTGTTGAGGTATATAGCAACAAGGAGGAGCACGAGGATTGTAAGGCCGTATGCAAGATTTCTTGGATGCTGTGTTCTTATGTTCACAAAGACCATCAAGAGAAGCGCTATGCTAATAAGTGCGACTGCAGCATACAAGGCATATTCTATTGTTTTTGTTGGGTTCACAATAATCCAGTCGTACCAATTAGAGTATCTTTCATATCCAGGAGCAGCTGAGGGCTGAACAGCGCCTCGCTCTTCTAGCTCTGCTTGAATGACTTCCTCAGGAATCTCTGTGTTTTCAACAGCAACGAATGTTTCGTTTTCAGTAGTGATTTCAGCAACAACCTCCACCTCAGGCTCAGTATCTATCTCTACCTGGGAATCAAACACTTCCTCAGTTGCCACCTCCTCAATAGGGGTATTTTGCTCTTTCTGAACACCTGCAATGTTTGTATTGATAACAGGAACGGGTGTACCAAACATCTGTGCTACAAAAATAGTTTTACGTCCATTGTAGGTACCCTCTGCGGTCGCAACACCGATCTCTCTGAAGTTTGAACTCAAAATGTTAGCGGCATGTCCCGGCGAATTAAGCCAAGCACGATTAACATCTACTGATTCCGTAAAATCAACAGCCAGGTTTTCTCCTGCATATATAAATTGATAACCAGAGAGACCTATCCAATACCACGGAGAAAGACCTTCTGGTGATGTGTGTGCAAAGTAACTCTTTGCTGCCATGTCATTTGCCTTAAGTTGTGCCGCTTGTGTAAGCTTTTCATTAGCCGTCAGAGCACTGAAGTTGTTTTCGACACGAGCTTCATTAGCAAGATCAATGAGTACAGAAGGATATACAGCACCAAAAAGACTAGAATTTCTCAATAATGCAGATCCCGAAGCAGAAACAAGGAATATTGTTATAACTAGAATCGCCACAATAAAGGTAGCTGTACCCCTAAAAATATGAGGCTTATACTCATTTTTATGACTTGGAACAAGGTATTTCTGTACCTGTTTTTTCATGGAATAATTATACCATATTTATAATAAAAAACAACAACCCTGAGGATTGTTGTTTTTTAACGAAACCTGTTTTATTTAGATGTTATCTGTCACATCAGTGTCTGCAGCCAATCCCTCAGGGACCGGAATAGCTAATGCTGGACACATAATCATGTTGATTTGTCGCTTAGTTGTCTTGTACACATAACCAGTTGCCTCATCTTGTGCCAAGAGTCCTGCGTTAGTCCATGGGCCAATAACCTGACCTGCATATGCAAGCTGGAATGCCCACACCGCATCAAACGTTGTTCCGTCGAATGATCCTGTAACTTCTAGATTAGGATCTATGTACTGCTTCAAGAATGCTTGTAGCTTCACCATTTCCATTCGATTATTGTTTGGGCTATCAATGTGAAGGAAATCGTTGAGATACAAACTACAGCTTGCTCCAAGGACGAGACCATCAGTACTTGCGCCAAGAACACCACCTCCTACAAATCCTCCAGTTGAAGAACCTCCTGTTCCTCCGCCATTATTCTCATCTCCAGGGTCAGTGTCGCTATCATTACCTTCAGTAACAGTCACGGTTACTGAGTCTGAAACAGTCTCTTCGTCATCATCTGTACACGTGATCGTGTATGTTGTTGTGCTTTCTGGAGACACTTCAACAGAACCATTAGCACTTCCGAAGACTCCAACGCCGTTATCAATTTCACAGCTTACAGGAGCATCTCCGTCTGATCCTGACCAAAATAATGTTGTTGTAGCATTAAGCTCAATGGCATCTGGATCTGCAATAAGCTCTACGCTCGGTGAAAGATTTCCATCACCATTACCACCATCCTCACGGTCAATAGTAAACCAACGTGTTTCTCGAACATCGTTTTCTCCAACATCATCTTTTGGATTAAAGACGAAACAGTAGTCTCCTTCAATAAGAGTGTCAGTGTCGAGATCAGAACTAAAGTCAGCTCCGTCCCAATTATATGCATCCGAAAATCCATCTACGTTACCCGCCACCGTATCAACACCTCCGCTACATGTTCCAAATCGTACTGCCCATTGAACAATGTCGTCATTATCGTCATCGTGGTCATCATATTCAGCCATAAGAGTGATGATACCTGGACCTTCTTCGTCGTTATCGGCTACTGGGTAGGTAATAATTCCTGTTGGTTGCTTGCCATCTCCGTTATCGTCGCCTTCTCCACAAACAAGAGAGACATCATCAAGGAATGGTCCAAAAGTGTCATTAGTTCCTAAGTCAGCAAAAGCGATTTCTGTTTGACTTTCCGTTGCTGTGAAGACATATTCATGAGAACTCCAGTCAACGTTTGAAGATCCTGCTTGTGACAGAGAATCTTCTTGTGCTCCGTCCCAAAAGATACCAAGCACATTTTGTGCCTCATCTGTCTCTGGTCGTGGTGAGAATGCAAAAGAGAGTGTGTATTTTTCTCCTGGAATTGTTTCAATCATTTGTGCAATCTTTACTGCAGCAGGAGATTCATTTTGATTAGGTCCAAATGGTCCGTCCCAATCTGAACCGAGTTCAGTATGTTGTTCTCCTTCATATGAAGTCCAACCATTTACTCCCCTTTGCAATTCAACTGTCGCAGGAATTCCTGGTTGTGGTGGATTTGTAATCCAAGAAACAAGCCATTCAAGTCCTGAAAAACCTTCATCATAGACAGCCCATTTTTTATTATTATCCACAACAGGGTTTTCAAAACTTCCGTTTGCAATCAAGTTTTCTCCAGGATTACACGTCAAAGGTTCTTCTACTGGAACATTGAAAGCAACACAATAATATGTTTCTCCAACTTCAATACCGTCTACCCTCTCAAAGTTGTCATAATTAAGTACGTCCGTGTGACAGTATATTTCAGCTGAGATATCCTGGTTAGTATTTTGTCCTGTAAATGGAATATAGTTTTCATTCCACACTTCATGAATCCACAGACTTGTTTCCTCTCCCATATCTATTGAAACAGATGTCATCCCGTTTTCGTCAGTTGAGCCAAAGGTTGTCCAGTTTTCACCAAGATCTCCAGCGTTACTGTCTGCTGTGTAATCAATAATTGTTGCAAGAGGCGCCCATTGGAAATCCCATTCTCGAGCAAAATCACAACCTTTGTGTTCATCCACAAAAGTCTGCGCTGTATTTTCATCAATCATAGATGGTCCAGTTGAACCATTTCCCCAGTTAGGGAGATCTGTTTCGTCTTCACACACAATTTTATGTGCAACAATAGTAACTTCTGTATCTTGCGCTCGTTCTTCAAGCGTATTTACGATAACAAGCTTACGTGTATTATTTTTATTCAAATTCATAACACCGTCGGTATTATCATCATCTGACTCGTTACCGTCTTGTGTATATTCCACAAAGTCACTCAGTGAACTTGGAGTTTCGTTATAGTAGTCATGGTATGTTGGTGCTGCCCATAGGTGTCCTCCGTCTTCATCGATACTTTCCATTTCGTAAGTAAATTCGCCAGCTTTCGTGAAATCGAGTGTCTGACATTCAGCATCTAAGTCTTTTCCGTTATCATCTACGATATCGGTATCGATAAAAAGCGTAGTATCAAACCCTACTGTCTCTGAGAAACCATCTGGACCGTCGATATTAATTGAGAACGCTGCTTCAAGACCTGTACCATCAACAATCACGGGCGCTTCTCCAGTAGCATCTACAATTATCTTACACACCTCGATAGAACCTTCGTATACAGGGTCTGGATTGGTCTGCGGTGCATTATCTACACACCACTGATCTGCTTGTCCATCTGAATTATCCGGCTTTCCGTTATCTTTAGCAGGACCTTCATATAAAAAATCATCCACGTGTTCCGGAATATGCTTTGAATTATCATTCACATTCTGGGCGTTCCAAGGATTTACATCAGACTCTGTAGCATGACACACATTAATTTTTGCTGTATCAGAATTTACCGCTTCTACTGAAAGAGCTTCTACCGCCTCCTCGTCAGCTTCTACAATGTCTCCTTCTTCTTTTTCTATGCATTCACCGTCAATAAGCTCTTCTGCATCAGTACATTCTTGTACTTCTATTGTCTCTACAGCAGGTACTTCCTGCGCGTAGATTGCGGTCGTGTGCGTGAATGGCATAATCACCATTGCAACTATAGTTAGCACGCTAAAAAACGAATACATTTTTTTCATATAATAAATAAAGTTAATACTAAAATTATGAGAGTTTAAAAACCTTCCGTGCTTTCACACAGTCTTACATCCATATAATCATAATTATTAATAAAAGTCAATATGTTATTGCTACGTCAATAAAAAAACCCGTGCACCAAAAAATGGCACACGGGTCGTTTGTTTTCACACTCACAAAGAGAATGATCATTACCGTCGTCTACGAGCGACTAACAAGCCGCCGAGACCCAGAAGCGCAAGCGATCCTGGCTCCGGGACATCTGTTGTCAGATTGTCCCAGTAGATGTCGTAGCTGACGCCGGCAGTGGTGTTGTGACCCTGAAGAATAACGTTGCCGATATCTTCAGTGTTAAACACGCCGACATCTGTCGTGTCGAGAGTCAGATCACCGACAGTGTAACGGAATTCTCCGTTACCGAGAAGCTCAATGCCGAGTGTGTACCACTCGTCATAGAAGAAACCCGTGGGCAAGCCCATGTCTTCGAAGTGGTCGTTGTCCCACATACGAAAGCGAGGTGTCCCGCCGTCGGAGGTGAATTCGAGAATTGGGTATGCCGAGATGGTGTCCCCACTATCAAAAGCAGTACCCCAGAAGCCGGCCATCCGCTCGTTCGTGTTCTGCCAGCCGGCAGGTACGTACAAGTCGATCGACATCGTCGTGATGCCAGAACTCAGGTCGTACTTGCGACCTTGGGTGTTGTAAAACGCCCCACTGAAGCCCGATGGTCGACTACTCCCACCATCAGCTGAGCTGATGGAATGCAGTAGGCGGTTACCGCCGTCGAAGAATGTTGGCGACGAGAAGTTGGCTGGTGCATACCGGTCGGTATACCAGACGCCGGGCGCTTGAGCTGCACCAGTTACCACAGGATCATCGAAGGTCTCGACTGTTGGCGCCGCTTGTGCGGACATCACAGAGAACGAAACGATCGATACCAAAGCAAACAATAAACGATTCATACGAGTCTCCTTAAAAAGGAATTTTTCGAGTACGCATACGCAACAGAGCTAATATGTGTGTCTAACAGTTTTTCACTTCATTTCTTGAAACGGTCTCCCTGATTTTGTGATTGTAAAAACGTAAAAGAACTCCTTTCTTTTCCCCATCTCTTATAACATATCAAATAATTTTGTCAACCATTCTACTCCTCCGAAAATATCTCTTTTCCAAATTCCCAAAATTCATCATGTCCTCTTTCTTTCATCCAATACCACCACTCAGCACCCCATAGGTACTGGGTTTCAAAACCAGTCTTCTGAGCAAACGACATTATCTCATGCATCTTTTCGATATCCATACGCTCTAACTGTGTTTCAACCGGAGTATCTACAACGGGCGCAACGAGCCATGGCTCCATAGAAAGCTCGATAATCATTGTCGGCTGTTTGCCTTCGATAAGACGTATCAGATTATGCTTTGCTTTGTAGAAGCTCGCTGGGAGTTGTGACTTAAAGGTGCCTAGTTCTGGGTTCCAAAAATATCGATACATACTGGTCCCAAAAGCATCGCCAAGTTTCCAAGGTTTATACCATAGACCAAGATTTCCACTATCTGTCACTAATACGGGAGTATCGGTATCAATACTTTTTACTAGAGCAATCTCTTTGACCAAAAATTCTTGACTGAGTTCCCCGCAGTGTTCATATGCAAAAAGATTAAGAAACGGCTCATTCTCAACTTGCCAATATTTTATATTTTCATAGTCCTTGTAACGAGTGACCACCGCTTCTATATATTCAAGTACTTCTCTGTTTCTGTCTTCTTCACTCCACCCCCATAACCATTCAGGATCATGACATTCTGGCCAGCGCGGAAGCCTCCTGCCAACAGCAAACACAACGTCGGCATTTCGTTTCTGAGCTTCTTCCATCTGAAAATCGAGTTCTTTAAAATTAAACTGACCATTTTGTGGCTCCGTATTTGGCCAATGGGCAGAAAAACGAAAATGTCTCACTTGCAGATCATCAAGAATTGCAAAAAACGTTTCTTCATATGGAAGAT
>Ga0136558_1000257_pt1 | contig 31886 bp, 24 predicted proteins | sample AntRauTorckE6833_FD_101391 | JGI IMG/M metagenome (GOLD analysis project Ga0136558, IMG submission 101391) | Saline lake microbial communities from Rauer Islands, Antarctica - Metagenome Torckler E6 #833 | ecosystem: Environmental > Aquatic > Non-marine Saline and Alkaline > Saline | place...
CAAAAAATATAATTAGTTTTCAATAGGTTCAGAAACAATAACTAACCTTTTTTCAGTAGAATAAATTGGATGACAAGTATACATTGTTAAGATATTATCAGAGCTAGGAGCATGAGGCCAAGACTCAGAAGCATCAACAATACTTATCTCTTTCACTTTATAGAAATAATCTTCACCCTCCCAAATAACTGAGAAGACGTCATCTTTTTCTAATTTATGAAAAAGATAAAAGGTTAAATTGCTAGGTGGTAAATACTTAAAACGATGCCCTGTTATAATAGTATTGCCATCTTTATCAGGTGTTGAGCCTACCGGCACCAACCAAGCTCCTAAAGCCAGTCCTTCTTTTTCATTATCTGCTTGAGATATAGGGGCATTTACTCCTATTTTAGGTATTATAACTCTATTTTGTGAGACACTATATTTAGTCGTAGGTAAATGTCTTTTTACTTCCTCTACCTCCTCTGTAACCTTCACTACATCTTTACTATCTTTCACTTTATTAGACTGAGAACTAAACTTATACTTCAACTCTGGGTATGCAGGCAAAAGAACTAAATAAGCTAATAAGAAAACGAATAAAAACTCTAGCACTATAACTAGAGTTTTTATTCTTTTGTCTTTCCTGGAAAATCTATTTTTCATTACTTAGATAAATTATATTTTAGCTTTCTCCTTTTAAGACCTGATCTTAACCCCCAAATGGAGATTAAACCACCAAAGAGGAATAAGAATTCAGCACCATCAAAACCTGTGTCTGCTAAGACCGCAATAGCTCTTATCTCTAATTCAGCTGTATCATCTACTTCTCCATGATTAGCTGAATAAACCTTAGCTGTAGCAATATGAGTCATAATTTCCGCATCTTCTGAAATATCAACACTAGAGTTAATCACTTTAGTTTCTCCTGGTAAAATCTCTCCCAAATCCCAAGTATGTACATTGGAATCAATATTAGAGAAACTAAAGTCTGTTGGCATAGTAGATGACAAGATTGTTTCATATGAAGATATCTCTCCATTGTTAACAACTGTTATCCTGTAGCCAACATTATCAGATCCTGGGTTGGCATAGTTAGAGGTAAACTCAGAAGATAAGACTAATTCAGGAGCACCTTCTTCACCTAGAACTATTGGCTCACTTGCTTGTGGCTGTTCACAATCAAGAGTTGTAGTTAATGGCTTTTCTTGACTCACTACCACACTTGAACCAAAAGTAGATATTGAACGTAGATAATAGACTGTCTCAGACTCTAAGTCATTTATCTCTACACTATGACCAGTAACATCATTTGGATCTAAGTTAGTAGAATTAGCATAACCATAATTAGGAGCAGAGCCAATATTGTTTCCTCCATATGAATCAGTATCATAAACTACTCTAGAGTCAGACGCTCTATTAGTTAACCAAGTAACATCCATGTCAACATTTCCATCAGCATTACATTGCATACTTATCTGTGTATTAGTAATTGAAAATGGAGTGTATGTAGTACCCCTTGCTCCACTAGCAGTACCACCTCCATCACCTTCGCCTCCATCACCATCTCCTCCATCTCCATTGCCTCCTTCATCACTACAATAATTAATTACTATTTGTTCACTAGTAGTAGCGACATCTTCTGAATAATCAGTAACTGTTAAAACTACATCGTATGTTCCTGTAGCGGTATATGTATGGGTTGGATTTTCAGCTGTTGAAGTGGCCCCGTCACCAAAATCCCATAGATATGTATATGGCATATCACCTCCACTAACATTTGAACTAAATACTATATCTTCATCTACACTTGAATCCCCTTCTATACATTGCAAGTCGTAGTTATGGGTAAAGCTAGCACCTAAAGAATCACCATCTATTTGATCCGTGTTATCAACACTTACTTCTATCACATGATGTGAACAGACATTACCAACATATGGATCACAGGAAAGGTCTCTATTTCCCTGATTATCTCTAGCAGCTAATCTAATTATATAATCACCATCACTTTCTTGGCTAGTATCCCAAGTGTAAATTAATTGATTATTAAAACCAGTACTGGTGCTAACTGTTTGTGAATGTATTCTTTGACTAAAATCATTAAAATCTGATCCACCTGGATATATTGAGATATTATAGTGACTTAATTCTACATCTTCATAGACACTACCAAATATATCAACACTACCACTTAAAACATCTCCATCTTCAGGTTCCTCTATGTTAACTACAGGAGGATCGTTGACTTCAGAAGGACCATTATCAATAGTGAACCATCTTGTTTCTCTAATAGATATATCATCGTGGCTTTCAGTTGGGTTAAAGACAAAGCAATAATCTCCATCCAGCCATGACAATGTGCTTGTTGATGAGGTGAAGTCTCTATTATCCACCCAATCATAATCATCATTAAATCCATCTACATTGCCATAGACTGTGTTAGTGTTAGGAGCACAAGTATCTTTCCTTACTGCCCATTGAACATCATCATCCCAGTCTTTATCAACTAGAAATGCCGCTAGATTAAGATCTCCAGAGATAACTTCGTTTGGATCAGGAGATGTTATCTCAGCGTATCTTTCAAATGGCTCCTCTTCGCACTCTAATATATTAATCATTTGGCTTGTGGTCGCCACTGCAGAACTATCTTGAAGATGTACACTTAGTGTCACCTCAAAAGTTCCAGTGGCATTGTAATTATGGGTTGGATTTTCTTCTGTGGAAGTAGATCCATCACCAAAGTCCCATACAAAATCATATTCACCTTCTGTACCAGTGGTTTCATTACTAAAAATCACTTCAGCACTTCCATCCCCTTCTATACACACGTCTTCACCATAACTATAGTTAAAGTCTGGAACTGCGTTAAAGACTTTAAACCATCTAGTTTCCCTTACCGGTGTATCATCTTGGCTTTCAGTTGGGTTAAAGACAAAGCAATAATGTCCATCCATCCAGGATAATGTGCTTGTTGATGAGGTGAAGTCTTCATTATTTACCCAATCATAATCATCATTAAATCCATCTACATTACCATAAATCGTGTTAGTATTAGGAGCACAGGTATCCTTTCTTACCGCCCACTGAACATCATCATCCCAGTCTTTATCAACCAGATAGGCTGCTAAGTCGACATCCCCAGAAACAACTTCTTCTTCATCAGGAGATGTTATTACCCCGTATCTATAAAAATCACAATCTTCAATAACAATGGTTTGAGTGACTGTGACCTCTGCTGAAGTATTTGGATCAATTACTGTTAACACTACCTCATAGGTGCCAGTAGCAGTATAGGTATGACTTGGATTTTCTTCTGTTGTAGTGGCTCCATCATCAAAATCCCACATAAGTTCATAGTCCTCACCTTCACCAATAGTTGTTTCATTCATAAATGCCACCTCAACACTGCCATCACCCTCAATACAAGTTTCTTCAACATAGCTATAGCTAAAGTCTGGACTTACATTAAATACTTTAAACCATACACTTTCATTTACCTGAGTATCACCAGTACTTTCAGTTGGGTTAAAGACGAAACAATAGTTGTCATTATCCCAAGTACTAGTGTCAGCACTTGAACTAAAGTTATATCCATCCCAATCATGATCATTATTATAGCCGTCCACATTACCATAAACAGTATTTGTAGAACAGCTACCTTGTCTTACTGCCCATTGAACACTGTCATCACCGTCCTTATCATGTAGATAAGCTAATAGATCAACATCTCCAGAAACAACCTCATCTTCATCAGGAGATAGTATTTCTCCATATCTTTCAAACTCTACTGAATTTAAGCCCATACAAATTGCTTCAACACTATTAGCACTTGAACCTTCGGGATGTGCATCATGAACAGCTCTAACTGAATCAGCACCACTTATACTTAAATTAGTGTTAACTTCTTGAATTTTATGCGCTACAGTAACATTATCCTCTAAATCATCATGAGGACTGCTTGTAGCTACTTGTGTGCTATTGTCATAAAAATGCACTCTATATTGCTCATAATCTTGGCTAACAGAACTTCTACCTAGGTAGCCATCATATGCCTCCAGGGTAACCTCGTAGTCTCCGTCAGCTATAGTAGTATTAATTAAATCTGTTTGTGCGTCATCTAAGTCCCCACTACTAATTAATGTCTCCCCATCAAAGTCAACAATTATTTCATAATCTTCACTAGACAATGAACAATCTGGTGTCTCTGGCTCTTCATCTACTACCTTATTTAAACCAGCACAAACCGCATTTACACTATTTGGGCCCGGATCATCAGGCAATAGACCAGTATAGTGATGTGCTTTCACATAATCAAGGTCTGATAAAGATAACTGTGTATTAACCATTTGTGTCTTTTCAGCATAAATCACGTTATCTTGTAAGTCATCATGAGGGTTAGACATTGTTTGGCTGTCTTGACTGTCATAAAAGCCAAGTTGATATCTTTCTTGAGGTTGGTCCTGATTATCTCTATCATAATGATAATCATTAGCATATAAAGTAACCTCATAATCTCCATCTTCAATATTCACACTACTAACATCAAATGAATTACTAATATCATCAGTTACAAGTCTAAAGCTTTCTCTGTCACTAAAATCTAGTAAATAATCATAATCTTCCTCATCTAGATCACAAACCGGATCTTGAGTTTGAACTTCGCATGAATTATTACAATAGAATAAATCTCCATCATCATAGTCTGCAGGCATATTATCACCATCACACTGTTCATCACCATTTATTACGCCATCGCCACAGTAAAGCTCATCATCAACCTCATCTTCACCTTCTTCTAGATTTATTGGCACCTTTTTCCCTCCAACATTATCATCATCTATTCCTGATACTAGGAAAAAATGCAAGTTAGCACCCTGAGCCTGATAATCTTTTGCATTACTTCCTAAAACAGCATCCCATTTTAACTGTACATCCTCATTATCAGCTGTGAAGCTTAAGGTGTAATGTTTATCAGTTTTACCACCCTGAGTAACTTCAGTGCCAGAGGAAAAAGATACCCCGCTAACAGATGAATTCCAAGAGCCGGGATCAGCAAATTCTTCATAGCCAATATTACTATTACTATCCTTGTAATCATGACCAACCTCCATTGAATAGTCTTCACCGCTAGTTAAACCTTTTATAGTTAATTTAACTGGCACTGAGTCCCCTTCGTTATAACACCCAACATTACCCTGACAAACTTGACCTGGAGTAAAGCTATTATCCATTTTCTGACCCTCTAAAGTATATTTAAAATTACTCGCTTGAACTTCAGTGGCAGAAAAAAACATGCCCAAATACGACATGTTAACAACGAAACTTAAAATTATTAAGATATGAAGAGCACGCATGGTTTTTTTGAGGTAGTAGCGACTCTTATTTGTCTTTGGTTTTTTAATTTTAAACATATATTTTAAAATTAATTATAAATAATTATATGTAAATTTATATTTGTTGAATTTTACTTTTAGTAATTATATAGAAGGAACTATACAGTACTTCTTTATTCAGTTTCTATTGAGATTGCCAATTATCAATATATTGGCACAAAAAAACATGTCATAGCCTGACATGTTAACAAGAGAATTTAAAGTTATCAAGGTAAGTGAAAATCGCATTGTTTTTCTTTAGAAAATCGCGATTATCTTTTAGCTTGTTAATTTTAAACATAAATTTAAAATTAGATTGTAATATATAAATTTAAATAAATTTAATTTTTCACTAAGAACTACTTTATACCTCCTTCATTTTTTAGTAAGACTTATATTATACATCTACTTAAAAATCATTGCAAGGGGTTTTAGGGACCCTACTTGTGCATAACTTATTTTCATACTAATTTTATGGGATTATATGTAAAATAAATAAGGCAAATTATTTACTTATATCTGGAAATAAAGCTAGAAATATGATAAAATAAAAATAATCAAAAAAGACATTAGAATAAATCAATTGTTTTTATATAAAAAAATAAACAATAACTATATGGAAAACTTTGGAAAATATATATCAGATAAGGAAAATAAAGAAATAGAAGAAGAAGAGAAAAAGAAAATAGAAAAGAGTGATAAGTTTAAAGAGCGTCCTAGAGAAGATGAAAAACTAGAAGAAGCAGAAAAAGAACTTGAAGCACTTGAGCAGAAAGAGGAAGAAAAAAAAGAAAAAATGAAACAAGAAGCGCGAAGACAAATTCAAGAATCCAGAAAAGATCAGAAAGATGACTTAGAAGATTTATATCACTAAATTAAAGATAAAACTAAAAATACCTTGAAGAAGGTATTTTTATTTAAGAAAGATATTTAATTTATTAAGTGCTAGCAAAGATGCTAATTAATGAGCCGTTGCGCGGGCTTGAACCGCGGACCTCTTCCTTACCATGGAAGTGCTCTACCAACTGAGCTACAACGGCAAAAATAACAAGGATAACTAAAGTTTATCCTAAAAATATCTTTTGTCAACTACATATTTTCAATTGTTTCTTTGTATTTAGCTAATTTTTTGTTATCTGGATTTACTTCAAAAAGACGTGAAAAAGCATCTACTGCACCCTCCTTATCATTGCTTTCAATATTTATTTGCACTAATTTATCTAGAAATCTTGGGTTATTGCTATCAATCTTTAAAGCCTGATAGAGATCTTCCTTGGCTTGCTTAGGATTATTATTCCTCTGACTAATATCTGCCATGGTAAAATATATCCCAGCTTGAGCTGCTTCATCCTCTTTTTCACTGATTAGCTTCAATAAAAAGGAGTATGTTTCTCTAGCTTCATCATATTTTTTCTGCAAAAAATATATATTAGCTAATTTTTCAAAAGCTAACTCATTATGCTTATCAAACTCTAAAATTAAGATAGCCTTTTCTTCAGCTTTTTCATAATCCTCTTGATTAAGATATTCATCAATTTCACCTAATAACTTCTTAGATTTCTTTTCTTTTTGTTCAAAGCTAATTCTTTTTTGTGATAAATATGATCTCTTCTTCTTATTTAAATTATCAATAATACCTGAAAAATAGTCATTTATCTTTTTACCAATACTTAACCAATATTTAGCTATCCCACCACTTCGTCTACCTAAAGCCCTATTAAAAAGTTGCTTTTTAATTTGCTGTTTAAACTTAGCTTCCTTTTCTTCAGGGATGCTTTCCACATCCAAAATAGCTAAAGCTGGAAATTTCCTAACTATAATTATTAAAATAATAACTATAGCAATAATTATTGTGATTATTGGCAATATATCAAACATATTATTCTAAAATACTTTTACAAATTTTAAGAAAACTATTTAATTTCAAACTAGCTCCACCCACTAAAACTCCTTGAATCTCAGGATACTTACTAATTTCTTTAATATTATCAACATCTACACTACCTCCGTAGATAAAGACAAATTTCTCATTTACTAGGTTTTTATTATATAACTTAACAAGCTCTTCTTTAATAAAGCTAAGCATCTCCTTTATTTCTTTAACAGCCATGTTTTTACCTGTACCTATAGCCCAAATAGGTTCATATGCGATAATAATTTCTTCTCCTTTCTTAGGTTTTATATTAGCTAAGCTCTCTTTAAGTTGCTTCTTTAAAAAACTCTTTTGTCTTCCCTTTTTTCTAATCTCCTGATTCTCCCCCACGCATACAACTGGGGTTAGTTTATTTTTCAACACTAAAGAAAGCTTTTTATTTACCACCTCTGAACTTTCATTTAAAATAGTTCTTCTCTCTGAATGACCAAGTATCACTGTGTTAACATTTAATTGCTTTAAATTGTTAATTGAAACTTCGCCAGTATATGATCCTTCTTCTTGCCAAAAGACGTCTTGAGCTCCTAAATTTAACTTAGATTTATCTAAAGCTAGGCTAACAGAGGGTAAGCTTAAAAGATCAGGACAAATAATTACTTGTCTTGACCAAATTTCTTTCATTAACTTTATATTTAATTTTCTTGCCAATTGCACACTTTCACCTAATGATAGGTTCATTTTCCAATTGGCAATAACATAGCGATTATTCATATTTATTTATTATTGTCTAAAGTCCATTTATAGGTAGCTTTAATTCCCTCTTTTAAACTTGTCTTAGCTTGCCATGATAAGATCTTTTTAGCTAAAGAGCTATCTAGAAAGCTTCTTTGCTGCTCTCCTTTAGGCGCTGGTCTTTTTTCAAGTTCACAGTTTTTTTCACTATATTCCTCAATATATTTAATAATATCTTTTACTTCACTCTCAACATTAGAGCCAATATTTATCTCTCCATTATAATCAACTGTCATAGCTTTAATAAGTGCATCTACCACATCATCAACGTAAACAAAGTCACGGGTTTGAGTTCCATCTCCATTTAAGGTTAAAGCTAAATTACTTGCTATCTGGCTACAAAATATTGCCACTACCCCTGCTTCACCGCCTTTATACTGCTTAGGTCCATATACATTAGCAAAACGTAAAGTAGTATATTTTTGTTTAAATACCTGATAATAATACTTTAAATAATGCTCAAAACATAACTTATCAATACCATATGGTGACAGTGGTGTAGCTGGATAATCTTCTGGAGTGGGGATAATATCAGCTTCGCCGTATACTGCTCCGCCAGTTGAAGAGAAAATAATCTTTTCAACATTGTACTTATGTACATTTTTCAAAACATTAAGTCCTCCTAAAATATTAACATTAACATCAAAATCAGGATCTGCTACTGCTTTTCTAACATCTATTTGTGCAGCTAAATGAAATACATACTCAGGTCTTTCTTTTTCAAAAACATCACTTAAATCATCTTTAACTATATCTAAATGATAAAACTTAGCCTTACTTGGAATATAATCTTTCTTACCAGAAAAAAGGTTATCTACAATAATAACTTGATGACCTGCTTCTATTAATTTGTCAGCTAAAGTAGAGCCTATAAACCCTGCTCCGCCAGTAATAAGTACTTTAGTCATATTAGTAATATAACATTAAATTAAAATAAAAAAAAGAGCTACTTTAGAGATTGCCAAAGCCTATTTTGTATGTTAAAATGTTAATATATAATTGAAATACATTAAGAAAAAAGTACCCGTAATAACGGGCTAATTATTTTTATAGACATGGATAATACAAAAAAACAACAGAAAAAGAATTCTTATGGCGCTGAAAATATTACAGTTTTAGAAGGTCTAGAGCCTGTAAGAAAAAGACCAGGAATGTATATTGGTTCAACCTCATCTACTGGACTACACCACCTTATCTGGGAAGTGGTTGATAATGGTATTGATGAAGCTATGGCCGGACACGCTAACGAAGTTAGTGTTACTTTGTTACCTGGAAATATGGTGCAAATAAGTGATAATGGACGTGGTATTCCTGTAGAAAAACATAAATCTACTGGTCTTAGTGCTTTAGAAACTGTTTTAACTAAATTACACGCAGGTGGTAAATTCGGTGAAGGCGGTGGTTATAAGGTATCTGGTGGTCTTCATGGTGTAGGTGTTTCAGTGGTGAATGCTTTAAGTACATATTTAAAAGCAGAGATTCATAGAGATGGAAAGATATGGGAACAAGAATATTCTATTGGTAAAAGTAAAGGTAAACCTAAGGCAACTGGAAAAACTAAAAAAACAGGTACTACCATTACCTTTAAGGCAGACGACACTATTTTTAGTGAAACTGAATATGACTGGGGTAAAATATTAGACAGATTAAGACAACAATCCTATCTAACCAAAGGTGTTACTATTATTGCTAAAGACAAAAGAGAGGGTCACAGAGAAAAAGAATATAAATTCTATTTTGAGGGTGGTATTAAATCATATGTAAAGTCACTACACCGTACTAAAAACCCTAAACACAAATCAATCTTTTACTTTGAAAAAGACATTGAAGATGCCAAAGTAGAAATAGCTTTGCAATATAATGATGAATACAATGAAAATGTACTTTCCTTTGCTAATAATATTCACAACCCAGAAGGAGGAACTCACTTAAGTGGTTTTAAGACTGCTTTAACCAGAACCCTCAACTCTTATGCTCGTAACCAAAAGATATTAAAAGAAAAAGAAGAAAACTTAACTGGTGAAGATGTTAGAGAAGGTTTAACAGCTATTATTAGTGTTAAGCTAACAAACCCTCAATTTGAAGGTCAAACTAAGGGTAAACTTGGTAATGCTGAAATAAAGACCTATGTTGAGCAAAGCTTTGGTGAAGCCTTTTCAATATTTTTAGGTGAACACCCTAAAGAATCTGAAGCTATTATTGGAAAATGTATTGTTTCTGCACAAGCTCGTTTAGCTGCCAGAACAGCTAGAGCAACTATACTTAGAAAAGGAGCCTTAGAAGGCATGACTTTGCCAGGTAAACTAGCTGATTGTTCTAGCAGAAAACCAGAAGAATCAGAACTCTATATTGTTGAGGGAGACAGTGCCGGTGGATGTTTTTCAGGTGATACTGAGGTAGCTTTAGCAGACGGAAGAAGCTTATCTTTTCTTGAGCTAATAAAAGAAAATAAGGAAGGAAAACAAAACTATTGCTATACTATGAATAATAATGGTGATGTTGCTATTGAAAAAATATTAAATCCTAGATTAACCAAGAAAAATGCTAATGTTATTAAAATAACTCTAGATAATAATGAAGAGATTATCTGCACGCCAGATCATAAGTTTAGATTAGCTAATGATACCTATGTTGAGGCTCAAAACTTAGATTCTGAAATGAGCCTTGCTCCTTTATATAGAAAAATCTCTAAAAGAGAAAAAAGGATAACTATAGATGGTTACGAAATGGTATGGCAACCCAAGTTAATGAAATGGGTATTCACTCACATGTTAGCAAATGACTACAATCTAAATAACAAGAAATATCACAAAGAACTAAATACACACAAGCATCATATTGACTTTAATAAGTTAAACAATAATCCAGACAATATTGTAGAAATATCCAAAAAAGATCACATGAGCTTACATGCTGAAATGGCTGAAAAAACAATTCTTAGAGAAGATGTAAAAGAAAAATGTAGGAAAATTAGAAAAACTCTTGAATATAGAACAAAGGTCAGTAAAACCATGTTAAAAATGAAAGAAGAATTAAGCAGAAGAGCAAAAAAACAATGGGAAAATACTGAATACAAAGAATATATGAAAGAAAAATATCTCGAGTTCTATAACAGTAATGCAAATTATCGATTAAAGAATAATAAGATCTTAGATGATAGCCAAAAAGAATATTGGTCTAAGGCAGAAAACAGAAAAAAACAAAGCTTAAAAGTAAAGAATTTCTTTGTTCAGAATCCAGAATGCAAAACTATATTATCAGAAAAAGCTGTTCAACAATGGAAAGATGAAAAACTCAGAGAATGGAGATCTAAAAAAACTCAAACACAATGGACTGAAGAATTTAGAAATAAAAGAAGAAAGACATATAATGAAACCTATTATAGAAACACTATAAGTTGTATGAAGAAGGTGTTTGATAAATATGGTAGTTTAGATAATTATGATGAAGAAAGAACACAGAAAAGAAATAGCAACCTACTAAAAGAAGATACCTTTGTTAATCGTTTCTTCTCTGGAGATAAAGCAAAAATGCTAGAAACTGTTGAGCATTACAATCATAAGATTAAAAAGATAGAAAAATTAGAAGCTAAAATGGATGTCTATGATATAGAGGTTCCAAAAAGTCATAATTTTGCATTAGCAAATGGAGTCTTTGTTCATAACAGTGCCAAACAAGGTAGAAATAGGCGTTTTCAAGCAATACTACCGCTTAGAGGTAAGATACTGAACGTGGAAAGAGCTAGAATGGATAAGATGTTAAATAATAATGAAATTAAAAGTTTAGTTATTGCTCTAGGTGCAAATATTGATGAACAATTTGACTTAGAAAAACTTCGTTATCACCGTATTATTATTATGACAGATGCTGATGTTGATGGTGCTCACATTAGAACTTTGCTATTAACATTATTCTTCAGACACTTTAATCCATTAATTACTAACGGTAATTTATATATTGCACAACCGCCACTATATCAAATTAAAAAAGGTAGCAAAATAAGGTATGCTTATACTGAAGCTGATAAGGTGGAAATTATTAAAGACTTGGGTGGTGATATTGATGAAGAAGAGATAGAAAAAGCAGCTATTGAGGAAAGTGATAGCGATGGTGCAGTTATTAAAGTTAAGGGACAAAAAATTGTCCTTCAGCGTTACAAAGGTTTAGGTGAAATGAACCCTGATCAGCTTTGGGAAACTACTATGGACCCAGAGAATAGAATATTAAAGCAAGTTACAGTAGAGGATGCTGCTAAAGCAGATCAAATCTTTGACATGCTTATGGGTGGTGACGTTGCTCCTAGGAAACATTTCATTCAAACACACGCTAAGAAAGTAGAAAATTTAGATGTATAATATGTATTTAGTTTTAATCACACCAATTGTAGCTGCAGGACTAGCTCAGCTCATAAAACAATTCACTGTAAAAGAGCATAGATTTAAGTTTAAGAACTTCTTTGCTTATTCTGGAATGCCATCAGGCCATAGTAGCGTCGTCATTTCTTTAGCTACCATAATTGCCCTACAAGAAGGTCTAGATTCACCTATATTTGCTATGAGTGTAGTTTTAACACTACTTATCATCACTGATGCTGTTGGGCTTAGAAGCTATTTAGGAAATCATGGCATGATACTGAATGTTTTAGTTAAAGACTTAGATGAAGATGAGTTTCTTGATAAAAAGTATCCTAAACTATTAGAGAAAATCGGTCATACTCCTTTACAAGTTCTAGCTGGCTCAATCTTAGGTTTCACTGTTAGCGTTGTAGCTTGGCTAATCTTCTCTGCCTAAGAGAAAAAGAAGTAGATAAGATAGTAAAATAAAGAGAAATAGATATATAAAAATAGCAAGTTATTTACTTGCTATTTTTTATATTCAGGTATTTTTAGATAACTAAGTATTTAAATCATTCTCTATCTCCATTAATCTATTATACTTCACTAGTCTCTCACCTCTAGATAAAGAACCGGCTTTAATATGCCCTGCTCCAGTAGCTACAGCTAAGTCAGCGATAAAGTCATCAGTGGTTTCTCCTGAGCGATGTGAAGCCATAATTTCATAGTTATGCTTTTGAGCCAGCTTAATACAGCTAACGGTTTCACTCAGTGTTCCAACTTGATTAGGTTTTATTAAAATAGTATTAGCAGCATTTTTCTCTAGTCCTTTCCTTAGTCTTTTTTCATTGGTAACAAATAAATCATCCCCTACAATCATCACCTCTTGTCCAATCTGTTTATTTAAATCACTCCAGCCCTTCCAGTCATCTTGATCTAAAGGATCTTCAATAGATACAAATGGATATTTCTTTAGCCATTCATAATATAATCCAGACAATGTATCCTTGGTGAAGCTGGCATTATCAAGAGGAAATATATATTTCTTAGATTTCTTGTCATACAACTCAGAAGAGCCCACATCTGTACCTAAACCAACATCTACTCCAGGTTCATAGCCTGCCTCAATTATTGCTGCTAGTATAAGCTCAAGTGCTTGAATACTAGAATCAATATCAGGAGCATAACCACCTTCGTTCCCAATGTCAGTGTCATAATTAGCAGACTTTAAAACCTCTCCTAAAATATGAAATATTTCAGCACCCATACGAACCTTTTCAGCAAAAGTGTTTTCCTTCAAAGGAACTATCATGAATTCCTGAAAATCTAGATTAGTATCAGCATGAAGACCACCATTGAAAATATTAAAGTATGGTCTTGGTAATTTGTATTTATGTTTAAACTTATATGTCTTATATATATACTCGTATAAACTCTGTTTTTTGCTAAGAGCCGCAGCTCTAGCCACTGCTAAAGAAACAGACAAAATAGCATTAGCACCTAGTTTGCTTTTATTTTCTGTGCCATCTAGTTTAATCATCATCTGATCAATATCTTCTTGTTTAGTAACCAACTTCCCTTTTAATTTTTTATTAATAGTTTCATTAACATTTTTCACTGCCTTTAAAACACCCTTACCACTATACCTATCTTTATCATTATCCCTTAACTCATGCGCTTCATGTTCACCAGTAGAAGCACCTGAAGGAACAGAGGCTTTAGCGCTAAGACCTGAGCTCAAAGTTATTTTAGTCTCTATTGTAGGATAACCTCGTGAATCAAGTATTTCCCTAGCAAGAAGTGATTTTATTTTACTCATATTATTTAAATTATTTTATTAACCCTTTTAATCCTGGCATTTTTTCATTTGCTAAAAAAGAAAGCATTGCGCCTCCACCAGTTGATATCCAATTAATATACTCCCTATAATCTAAAGCACTAAGAGCTTCAACAGTTTCTCCGCCTCCAGCTATACATACAGCCTCTTTTTTAGACTGTAATGCTAAACTACGAGCAATAGACATAGTGCCTTGCTTAAACTTCTTTTTTTCAAACATACCAAGAGGTCCGTTCCATATTAAAGTATGAGCCTTTTTAATTTCACTGCTGAATTCAGAAATTGTATCTGGCCCTATATCATATATTTTGTCAGTTTTGTTCACGTCCTTTAAACTTTTTACTACTACTTCTTTTTTAGCATTTTCTACTAAGAAATCACTTGGAAGTATTAATTTATTTTTTACTTTTTTTTGTTTAATAAAGTTCTTTGACCAAGACAAACAATCTTTATCTATTAAAGACTTACCAACCTCCCCGCCATTTGCTTTATGAAGTGTGGTAGCTAAAGCACCACCAATCAAAATTTTATCAGCACTCTTACTTAAACTCTCTAGAAGCTTAACCTTAGAACTAATTTTGGCTCCACCTATAACCGCTAAAAAGGGTTTCTTAGGCTTAAAGGCTAGGGACAGATTATTAATTTCTTCTTCCAATAAAAATCCTCCATAGCTAGGAAGATATTTTTTAATCTTGTCCACTGAAGCATGTGCTCTATGACTAACTGCAAAAGCATCATTAACATAAACATCAGCAATCTCAGCTAAAGACTTAGCGAAATCAGTAGTATTTTCTTTTTCTCCAGGATTGAATCTTAAGTTCTCAAGGATCATGATCTCTTTATTCTTTAAAGCTTTAGCTCTCTTTAATACCGTCTTCCCTACAGTTTGTTTGCTGAATTTTATATTAGTTTCAAGAAGTTTTTCAAGTGCTTTTGCTACTGGCTCTAAACTATATTTATCATCCTTTTTACCTTTAGGTCTACCTAAATGACTAGCGATAATTATTCTTGCTTCTTTTTCTAGTAGATAGTTAATAACTGGCAAAGCCATTTTTAGTTTATAGAGTTCCGCTACCTTATTTCTTCTAATGTGTACATTTAAATCTAGTCTTAAAAAAACCTTTTTACCTTTTAAGTTTTTTAATTGTCTAATGCTTTTAATTTTCATAATTATAATTCTACTTTAATTATTTGCAAAGAATCATTTCTCAAGACAGTGAAATCTATCACCTCTCCACTTTTAAATTGAAACAGAGCCTCAGACAAATCAAGGTTTTCATCTAGATTTAAACTATTAAGTGCTAATATTATATCACCTTCTTGCAGACCAGCTTTTTCGGCACTAGAGCCCTCAAGTACTGCCATACCAGCTTCATTAGGATATATTAAAGCGCCTAATTCTCTTTCAATACCTACTTGCGCTGTTTGAGAGAGGTTAATGTAGTTAAGTCCTAAACTAGGTAATTCAACCTCTTCTTGCTCAGGGTCCATTAGAGCGTTATTTATCGCAAACTCAGATATAGACAGCGGTGTCCAATTATTTTCACCTTCTAAGACAGCCACTGCCTGACCCTTAAAATTAAAGAGCCATGGTAGTGTCATTATTTCTTGTATTTGAGGATATATCTCTATACTAGATTCAAAATTATCACTACTTTGAATTAAATTATTATCTTGTTCAAAATCAAAGAAATTGGTAATTATTTGTTTTTGTGAGTTTAAAACTAAAAGTGATTGACCTGAACTTAGCTCCTGGGAAGGCATGATGCTAATAGGTCTAAGATTTGAAGCTTCCTCTAAGTGGATTAAAGCTAAGGTATTGTCTTCAATATTAACTTGTTTATCAATTTCATATATAACTCTATCAGAGCTAATGGCTACAAAATTATCATCCAAGCTAATATCTGCTTCTAAGTTGTTTTTATTAATTATTGCCCAACCATCAGCGCTTACAATTAAAGCTGTGCTTTCTGGATTATCTAGTTGATAGAAGCTTGATGCATCTGGAACTTCATATTTATTCTCTGCTTCATCAAACTCTAAATCAGATTCTAGAGTACTAGATTTTTTAGTAAATATACTTAACATACTTTCTCTAATTTGGTTAGCGCTTTCTTCTACTTGTACGTCCTGATTTACCACTACCTTTTTAGCATCTCTAATAACTAAATTAGATCTATTATAGTCATTTAAGTTAAGCTCACTACTAAAAGCACCAGTATAGATATCATTAAAGATATAAGCACGGGTAAGTATTACACCTAAAATACCACTTAAAATAGATATGATGATGATAGATACAATAACGACTAGATTGATTTTTATAGTTTTGTTTTTCATAATTTTATATCCAACGGGAACTTAAAAATATTAATAATAAAATGGTAATACTAAGCCCTAAATAAATTTCTGCTTGGACTTTATTCAATTTATAACTTAAATGTAATAAACTTAAACCTGCCATAGTATAAAATATAATAGCAATTACTAAACCTATAATACTATAAACGTGAGGTAGAAAGGTGCTAATTAAAACTATTTCAGTAATTACCAGTGTAAGTATTATACTAAAAATTATATTTCTTTTAAACTTTACTTGATACAACCAAAACAATTGAAATAAAGTTAGGAATAATACAATTGCAATAGGTATTATTATTTGCCATAAATTAATATCAATAAAATTCTTCAAACCTAAGATACCAGAGACAGTATAGAAAATAATCACAAAAGAGATTAAGAAATTAATATTTTCTAGACTCTGAGCTTTATACTTTAAAGGCTTAAAGAAATAAATATAAAGATTTCTCAGATAAACAAATAAAGCGCCTAAAAAGAAAAAGTAAAGTAGTTGAATAAGTAAAGAGTTTGTTAATATACTGCTATACAAAATACTTGAGTTAAGAAATAAGAGAGGGAGAATTAATATATTAAACCAAGCGCCTTCACTTTTCGCTGCCCTAGCAAAATAATATAAACTAAAGATCACTAGATTACAAAACGCAAGAGTATAATAAAAGAAGGAAGCTTCGCTTGCCAAAACTTGCAAACCTAAAAATGCTAGCACAGGTACTAAAATTGTCATCAATCTTGTTAATTTCATGATAATTTATCTGATTAATTAAACACTTTATTCTTTAACGCTTTCTTCTTTGTCTGGATTGATTATATTATAATCAGAACCCTCATAATCTAAATTAATATCTTTAATTAAATCTAGACTTTCAATATCATTTATTTTAATAATATTATCTGAGATAGTATAAAGATTATTTTCAATATACAAACTTCTCTTTACCTGGTCATTATAATAGCTCTGCCAATCATCGCTTTCCTTTACGTGATTAATTCTACCTCTTAAATTAAATTCTTTATCTTCTGTGTCAAAAACTAAAGCACCATTAAAAGCATCTTTCCAACTACTAGCATCATTAGCAGATCTTAAACGAACTGGTAATACTAAAAGATTTTTTTCTTTAGAAAATAATAATGCCTTATGATCATCTAAAACTTCACTATATGACCCAGAATCTCCAGCTATATAGGTGTCTAATTCCGCTGGCTCAAGCGGATTGCTAACATCAAATAAGGATAGTTTCAATCCTTTAGTTCTAACATTGTCATTATCATCAACATAAGTATCTTTACCAAAACCAATTAGAGTATTTTCATCATAAGGATGAAGGTAATTAGAAAATCCAGGAATTTTTAATTCACCCAGCACCTTTGGATTTCTGGCATTGCTAGCATCAATTACAAATAAAGGATCAACTTGTTTAAAGGTTACTAAATATATCTTATCTCCCATAAAGCGCGCTGAATAAATTCTCTCCCCTTTGGCCAAGTCTTCAATACCACTTAGTCTCTCTAAGTCTTCATCTAAAATATAAACATTATTCTCTGATTCTGCGTCCATGTCATCAAAGATTCTTTGCCATCTATTTTGTTTAGTAGTGGCAATTCTCAAATTACCTTGATACTCATCTATAGAGAACTGATTAAGAGTTGTACCAGGAACTTGCCCCTGAAAGTCAGGTTCCAAATTATCTTCATTTAAATTAATCTTGTGAACAATAGTTGATTCAATTTTATCTTCAAGCTGAAGATATTTATCCTTTAAAGCTGACTCTAAATTTTCCTCCCATTTCTCCTTCTCATTCTCACTTTGTTTATTTAAATATAATTCTAAAACCACTCTAACCTTAGACTGCTTTTCATAAGTAGTTAAAACATGAGCTGGAGCTTCTTCAATATCAAGTATTTTCTGCTTATCCTCTTTATCCAAATAAGGAAAAACCAAATCTCTTATTACCTCAAACTCTATTTCATAATTATTTATATAACTAGCGTATGTTAAATAAAGATTGTTATGAGACATGTAGGCTGTTTGATTGCCATCTACTAAAAAGGTAGAAGTCATAAGATCTTCCTCTAAATTGCTTAAACTAATCTTATACACATTAGTGTAGTTATATGAAGTATATGGTCTAGGGTAGTAATAAATATTAGGCATTAAACAATCGGATTCATCACAATCAAAGCTTCTTAGGTTTCCATCTTCTAGGACTGTAGGTAGAATTTGATTATCAGCTAAATTGTAACCATATTTATTAGAAATTAAATATAGACTATCATTTAGAAGTCTAGAATCACTATAATTACCTTCAAAGTCCCATTCTTTTTCTAATTCTGGAGAACTAATATCAGAGATATCAAAAATCTTCACAAACATAAAAGAGCTTCTAGGTAATATATCGTAAGCAATTCTTTTCTCACTACTACTATTACCAATATTATAACTATAGCCCAAGACAATTAGTCTATCATTGTTTAAATATAAGTTTGAAGGTCTATTTTCAAAATCAATTACTGACTTAATTTCTGCCTCTTCACCTGGATAGGCAGATAATAGAAATAGTTTTTTATCACTAAGAGCATAGATATTATTGCCATCAGTTTTTACAATATCAGCTTCATCAACACCCTTTACCTGCACATTTGTTTCTGAATAGTCTATGCTTTCCTCAGAGCTATCAGCAAGACCTGAAGCTTGTTTTTGCATTGAAGGAAGAGCGTTCTCCGCCATGTTATTACCAACACCTAGACTATCCATCATCATACCATCACTGCCAAAGTTTCTTGAATAATTATTTCTTTGATTATTTATATTTTCATTAATAAAATCTCTTAACTCACCAACAGAGGCAAACTTTTTAATTTTTTCTTGCTCATCTATTTTATCTTCTAAATTAGCAGAATTGTTGTCTAAAATAGGGTTATAGCTATTAACATCATTGCCTTGATTTTTATTAAAAGAACAGCCACTCAAAAATACAGCTAAGGCAATCACTGTAATTAAGGAAACAAATTTAAATCTCTTCATATAATTATAAATCAATAATAATGGTCTTAGGACCTATGTTAGTTAAATTAACTTGCATTTGTTCTTGGAACTTCCCTGTTCTGACTTTTAATCCCAAAGCTTCTAAATCTTTAATGACTTCTAAATAAAACTGCTTAGCTTTAGTTGCTTTAGCTGAATTACTAAAGCCAGGCCTATTACCAGAGCTAGTATCTCCATAAAGTGTAAACTGAGAAACTACTAACAGCTCTCCTTTTACATCCTCCACTGATAAATTCATCTTATCATTTTCATCTTCAAATATTCTTAACTTAGCAATCTTCTTTGCCATTTTCTGACATTTTTCAATCTCATCATCTTCTTTAATTGCTAAAAAGACTAAAAGCCCTTCACTAATACTTGAAACTTCTTCACCTTCTACTTTTACTTGAGCTTGGCTAACTTGTTGTATTACTACTCTCATAATTAAGAAAAGCTCTTAGCATCAATTTCTTTCCAATTATCTTCAGCCTCACTCCAAGTATAAGCAATTAAATGCTGATTTTTCTCAGTATCACTATATATATACTCAACCGCTGTGTCAGAGCCAATACGCTTGGAAAAGGTTGTTTTCTTATCAAGTATTACTGGTTTACTTACAAATTCCAACCTAAACTTCCCCTGACTAGAAGTAAAAACAATATATTCAACATCAACCCCACCCTCATCTTCAATGTGCTCTTTGCCAGAATCCTCTACCTCAAAGTTATCTTTGATATTGGCAACAATATCATGCCATCTATCTATATTCATATTATTTTGGCTTAATTATTAACTAATATCTTTATTTATTATAACATCTTAGACTAGAAAAATAAATGTTTATTTACTTTTATTCTCTGTCTTTAGTTTTCCTCTATTCTTTTGTTTTCTTCCTTATCTTTCTTTATTTTCTTTTTCTCCCACCAAGAAAAAAATATTACTAGTGAAAGCATAATGAAAAAAAGTAAGAGTAACATATAAAACTTACCTTGGCTTTGCAAGAAAAGACCTGAAAGACCAAAAACAATAGCAAAGAAATAAAATACTAAAACAGCCTTTCTCTGCCCCCACCCCAAAGACAAAAAGCGATGATGTAAGTGTTTATTATCAGCAGCCTTCATAGGGTTCTTGCCTTTATACAATCTACGTACAATAGTCCAGGCTAAATCAAGTATAGGCAGGGCTAAAACTAAAAGAGTGATGGCTATTTTGCCACCAGATATTATAGCCAGTACTCCCAGCAAAAATCCTAGAAAAAGAGATCCCCCTTCACCTAAAAATATCTTAGCTGGATGCCAATTTAAAAGCAGAAAACCTGCACTAGCAGCAGCTAATATTAAAGCAGCTAAGCCAATGTCTGGTTGATAATATTTAGTAGTAATGGTGAACAAAAAAATAACTAAGGACCCGATGACAGTGAGTCCTGAAACTAAACCATCTAGACCATCAAGTAATTTAGTGGTATAGGTTATTGCTAGTAGCCATAGAAATAAAAATATCTCAGACAAAGTAATGCCAGCTAGTAGTTGTATTTGTTTTAAAAATATAGAATTACCTGTAGGTGTACTTATTTTAGTTATCTCCACTCCTCCAGCTATAACCAAAGTAACTGCTAATATTGGCCATATAATTTGTTGCCATGATTTAAGATTATACTTATCATCTAAAAAACCGCCAATCATAAGGATGAGTGCTCCCAAAAATACTCCCAGCCAATGATTAATGTTTAAATCTCCTGATAATAATTGCTCTTTAAATATAAAGGCAACAAAAAAGAAGCTAATAAATATAGCTATCCCTCCCAAAAGTGGTATTTTCTTTTTATGAATTTTTCTTCCTGGTGCTGGATGATCAACTATTTTAAAGCGCAAAGCTAGTCTTCTAATAAGTTCAGTGCTAAAAACACTTAAGACAAAAGTGAAAGAAAAAATTGTTATATATTGCCACCAAAGCATAGATTATTGATTATATTTGTATATTAACTAATATTTTAAAAATATACCAGCGATAGCAGATAATATTAAAAAACCATAGAAAATATGGTTTCAAAACTATCACTAAATAACTTTAATTAATTATTACAACTTTTTACCCTTCTTTACCTCCACTTTAGCTTGTGAGTTTATATAAACAGTGTCTCTTCTTTTAATCTTGTCTTGTAGTAATAAGTTAGCAATCTCATTTTCCACTTTGTCTTGTAGCAACCTTCTCATTGGTCTAGCACCAAACTTAGGGTCATAACCTTGCTCAGCAAGTTTTTGTACTCCTGTTTCAGCAAAATCTATATATATACCTTTTTGCTCTAATCTCTTACCAATTTTTTTAATCATTAATTTACAAATAGCTAAGACATTATCTGGACTAAGCGGTTTAAAAACAATAACACCATCAAAACGATTAATTAACTCTGGTCTAAGCACCTTATTTAAATGCTCATCAATTAGAGCTTCTTTAATAACACTAATATCTACCTCTTTTTTCACTGCTTCTTGAATATATAAAGCCCCAGCATTAGAGGTAGCAATAATAATTGAACTTGAAAAACTAATAGTTCTCCCCTGACCATCAGTAAGTCTGCCATCGTCCATCATTTGTAAGAACAAGTTTAAAATATCAGGATGAGCTTTTTCAATTTCATCAAAAAGTATTAAAGAAAAAGGTTTTTTCCTTACTGCCTCAGTTAAATATCCAAGAGTGCCATCACTATAACCAATCATCTTCTTCACACTATCTGGATGCTGATATTCACTCATATCTAAACGAATCATATACTTCTCATCACCAAAGTAAATATCACTAACAGCTTTAGCTAATTCTGTTTTACCCACACCAGTAGGTCCTAAAAATAGAAAGTTAGCAATAGGTCTATCACTTTCTCTCACCTGAGTACGACTACGTCTCAAACTATTAGATACTGCACTTACAGCCTCCTTTTGACCTATTAATCTAGCATGAATATATTCCTCTAGATTAATTAATTTATGACTTTCATCTTGAGAAATTTTGTCAAAAGGTATTCCCAGCTCTTCACTTAAAACTCTGGAGACATCATCCTCACTACACATACAGTCCTTTCCAGTACTTTGACATCTTTGATGTACTTGTCCAGCTGTTTTAGTTATTAGATTAATTGCTTTCTCTGGCAAAAACTTATTCTGAATATATTTATCACTAATCTTCACAGCTTTAGAAACAGCCTTATAGGAAAAATATATCCCATAACGCGCTTCTAGCTGACTTATCTTGCTCTCAGTCATACATATTGCCTGATCTATACTAGGCTCAGCTACACCAACTGTGCTTAAAATATTACCCAGACTAGAGTTCTCAATATAACGTGTGTAATTAGATTTAGTAACAGAACCAATAAAGTATAGGGCTCCTTTATCAAGCGCATCTCCTAGCACCTCTGTTAACTCTAAGCTCTCCTCAGATCCAGAACTGATACCGCTTAGGTTTTCTATGTTTTCAATAAACAAAACTATATTTTTAGCTCTATTTATCTCATATATACAAGTAAGGAGTCTTTGGCTGGCTTCACTAGCGCTAACTCCACTAATTATTTTAGAAACATTAAGCTCTAATAATCTTTTATCTTGTAGAAACTTAGGCACTTCTTCTTTCACCATTAACTGAGCTAGACCTTCAATGATAGTTCTCTTACCTACACCATATTCTCCCACTAAAACAGTGCCAGCATGTCCACTTTGCCAAGCTTGAAAAATAGCTGAGAACTCTTTTTCTCTACCCACACAAAGTTCAAATTTATTATATTTAGCCTTTAAAGTTAAATCACTAGAAAAGCGATTTAAAATAGGTGTAGCTACAGCAGTGTATGATTTATTCATGGCTGATCCTGGCTTTAAGCGTGCTAACTTTCTTAGCTCTTGTTTGTTAGTTTTAAATTTCTGATCAATATAATGCCACTCAAGAACATTTTTAAGTTTAGAGATATCTATCTTTAAATCATATAATATTTCTTCAATAATCTTATCTTTTTCAACTAGAGGAACTAAAATATTCCATGGCTCCACTGCCTTTAACTTATATTGAACTGCATTTAAATAAGCATTAATCAAAACTTGATGAGCTAAAGAGCTCATAGGAATATTAACTTGATTATCCTCTTCTTGTTTAAGGTGTCTTTTTAAAGTTGAAATTAGTTTTTCTGCATCTATATTTAAACGGGTGAAAATACTTTTTACCACATCATCACTTAAAAGTGACCAAAATATGTGTTTAGTTGTCATCTGCTTTTGACCTAATTTCTTAGACAAAAGATACGCATCATCTACTACCTTTATAGCCTTGTCATTATATACTGTAGCAACGTTTAAAGCATCCTTCTTGTTCTTTATTACCACTCTGGCGCTTAAATCTTTCTTATCTTTCCCCTTCTTGTACTTTATTTTCTCTTTATTAGCTTTTATTTCACTTTGTCTGTAGATAATAAACATATCAAAAAACAAGGAAACTAAAAAAACTAGGATTAACCAACTTTGATGACGCCAAAACATTAATATTTCGGTGGTGCTTTTAGCGGTCTCAGAACTAAATTCTAAATAAAACCAATATATTAAAGCTCCCCAGCCTGCAATCGCTAAAAAATAAAAGATTGCTAAGATAAGCTTATCTAATCTTTTTTTATTTCTTTTTAAAAATATAAAAGCACGACTAAGTGGCTCTCCCCAAAATAATTTCTGACCTAAAAACATATCCTGATTTTCAAGATCTTTCTCTTTATTAAAATTAGGTAGAAAATTGTTATCTGTCATAATTTATATTAATTGCAAAATAATACCATAGACTATAAGTATTGGAATCAAAGCCCAAGCAAAGAATAAGGCTAAACAGAGAATAAAGATTAGAAACAAAAGAATTCCTCTAAATATAACTTGCACTAAGCGTATAAAAAAACTGATTAATCTGCCACTAAAATCAGTCTGACCATACATGGGAATAAAAATATTTTTCAACCACACTCCTACCCCTAAGGTTGCACTTTGCCAAGACAGAAAACCATGTAATAATTTGCCAAAGCGTAACCAGCCTTGACTATACCACCAGATAGGAAAATAAAAAAACTCCCAGATAATTTGGACTAGTAGTTTAGGGCTAGCTGTGAGTGCTTTTAGTTTCATATATATTTTAATTATAGCACAAAAGGTATGAATAATAAAAATATATTAATCATTGACAAGTCATATATCTTTGACTATAATGTATTAGCACTCTATAAAAGTGAGTGCTAAATAAAACAAATAAAAATATCAAATAATTATATGGAAAACATGTTTAATAAATTTACCAATAAATCTCAAGAGGCTATCATAAATGCTCAAATGTTAGCTCAAGAAAATGGACAAGAAAATATTGAAGCCCTACACCTTTTAGCTTCTTTAATACAGCAAAAAGAAGGTGTGGTTAGACCTATACTAGAAAAGATGAAAATTGACCCTGACCAGCTTGAATATGATGCCTTAGATAAACTGAGTTCCCTGCCAAAAACTAAGACAGAGGAACCTGAATACAGTAACATCAACACTGTACAAGGTACTGGTGAAGTAGCGGCTATCCTAGAAAGAGCTAAAAAGGAATCAGAAGCCTTACAAGATCAGTACATTTCTACAGAACATATACTACTTGCTTTAATTGGTGTTAAATCACCTGCTCAAAATCTATTACTTAAATACAAGATTAGCTATGAAAATGTATATAAGCTTTTAGATGAAGTTAGGGGCAAGCAAAAAGTAACTGACCCTGCTCCTGAAAAGAAATTCAGAGTACTAGAAAAATATACTACCAACTTAACTGAAATGGCTAGAACTAAAAAACTAGACCCAGTTATTGGTAGAGACACAGAAATTAGAAGAATAATGCAAGTACTTCTTAGAAGAACTAAAAACAATCCAGTGTTAATTGGAGAAGCTGGTACTGGTAAGACAGCCATTGTTGAAGGTCTTGCACAAAGAATTGTTAGCAAAGATGTACCAGAAAATCTTAAAAACAAAGAGATTGTAACCCTTGATTTAGGTTCACTACTAGCTGGAGCTAAGTTTAGAGGTGAGTTCGAAGAGAGATTAAAAGCAGTGCTTAAAGAAATTAAAAGCCAAGAAGGTAAAACTATTCTCTTTATCGACGAATTACATACTTTAGTTGGTACTGGTGCCACAGAAGGATCTATGGATGCTTCTAATATGTTAAAGCCAGCTTTAGCAAGAGGTGAGCTTAGAACTATAGGTGCTACCACTACTAAAGAATATCAAAAATATATTGAAAAGGATGCTGCTTTAGAAAGAAGATTTCAACCTATCATGGTAGAAGAGCCAAGTATTGAAGATACTATTAATATTTTAAGAGGAATTAAAGAAAAATATGAAGTTCATCACGGTGTTCGTATTACAGATAATGCTGTTAAAGCAGCTACTGAACTATCTACTCGCTATATTAGTGATCGCTTCTTGCCAGACAAGGCGGTTGATTTAATTGATGAAGCCACTTCAGCTTTACGTATGGAAATAGACTCTATGCCAGAAGAACTAGACGAGCTTAAGCGTGAGGTGGAAAAACTAGAAATTGCTAAAGCAGGCTTGGAATCAGAAAAAAAACAAAACACTAATCAATATAAAAAGCTCAGAAAAGACTTAGAGCAAGTTAAAGAAAAAGCTAATCAACTAGAACTGCACTGGAAAAACGAAAAAAATATCATTGCTACCATTAGAGATCACAAGAAAAAAATTGATAAACTAAAGATTAGAGCTGAGATAACACAAAGACGTGGTGATGACTTAACTGAAGTTGCTCGTATTAGATATGGCGAAATTCCTGAGCTAGAAAAAGAAGTTAAAAAAGAAGAAGCAAAATTAAATAAAATACAGAAAAAAGGACAACATATATTAAAAGAAGAAATAGATGCTGAAGATATTGCTAAAGTTGTAGCACGTTGGACAGGGGTACCAATTAGTAAAATGCTAGAAAGTGAAATTAAAAAATTAGAGAAGGCTGAAACTGTCTTAAAGAAACAAGTGGTGGGTCAAGATGAAGCTATTGTTTCTGTTTCTAATGCTCTAAGAAGATCTAGAGCTGGAATTAATGAAGAGCAAAAACCTATTGGCTCTTTCATGTTTGTTGGTCCAACTGGTGTAGGTAAAACCGAGCTAGCTAAAGCTTTAGCTAAGTTTATGTTTAACAATGAAGATTCTTTAATAAGGTTAGATATGAGTGAATTCATGGAAAAACACTCAGTAGCTAGATTAATTGGTTCTCCTCCTGGTTATGTAGCTCATGATGAAGGTGGACAGCTTACTGAAAAAGTTAGACGCAGACCATATAGTGTCATACTTTTCGATGAGGTAGAAAAAGCTCACCCAGAAGTATTTAACATCTTATTACAAATCTTAGATGATGGTCACATGACTGATTCTAAAGGAAGAAAAGTTAACTTCAAGAATACTATTATTATTATGACTTCTAACCTTGGTAATGAAGTTATTAAAGAATATTCTATTGGCTTCAAAGAAACTGAAGCTGATGATACTCAAGGTGAAAGCAGGGAAAAAGAAATGAAAGAAAAGATTGATAATATCTTAAAAGACTTCTTTAAACTAGAATTCCTAAATCGTATTGATGAAATAGTATTATTTAAGAGTCTAGACACTAAAACTTTAGCAAAGATTGTTGAATTAGAACTAAAGAAAGTGGAAACTAGATTACATAACAAGAATATTAGTATTAAGGTAAGTCAGAAAGTAAAGAAACTGCTAGCAGAAAAAGGTTTTGATATTACCTTTGGAGCCAGACCTCTTAAACGTTTAATTCAAACTATGATTTTAGACGAGTTAGCTATGAATATTATTGCTGGTAAGGTTAAAGAAGGTGATAAAGTAAATATTGATGTAAAAGAAAAAGATGGTGACAGAGTTTCACTAAAAGTTAAATAAAAAAATAACAAAACAAGAAACTCAGAACTATAGGTTAAGAGAAATTAAAAGTTAATATAAAAGAAAACCGCTTTAATTAGCGGTTTTTTTGTTTATTTTTCAATAACTAAATATCTTTGATAAATAGTTTGCAGATTATCTTTGTAGTCTGCAATAGAGTTCCAATAATCTAAGCCTAGAGATTCAATTACTTCTATAAAAGCAAATGAAACTGTTGAGTTATAGACTACAATGGTTAAGCTCAGCTGTTTGTTAAAAGGTATAGCTGAAATTTCACCACTTTCTGCCCTGCCCTCAGCCTTAATGTATTTCTTCTCATAATAGACAAAAGCTTCATCTTCTTTAGATCTTAGAATAAAACCAATTGGTGATTGAAGTCTATTATCAACCTCAATTCTAGATCTTGAGCTAGTATAACTAGGCCAAAACTTAATTTGCAAGTTTCCCAGAACTCCAGGTTCAGGATTTAAAACATAAACACCATCGTCATAGGCATCTTCAACAGAAATAGTTATTTCTTCAACAATTATCTCCTCTTTTTTACAAGAACTAATAAGTACTATTCCTATAAAAAAAGAAAAGAAAACAAGGTAGACAAACTTTTTCATAATATATATTTTTTTGTTTAAGAACTATAATTTATTTATATAATATGCATATTAATAAATTGCAATAAGTTTATCTGGAAGTCTTAAAAGATTTTTAAAACCACTCTTAATATCATTTAATAATCTCATATTAAGAAATATGTGTCAATATTTCCTCAAAAATCAAATTATAGTATAATTATTATACTCAATAATTAGTAAATCTTGATAAATTAATTAAAAGAATTAGCAAAATAAACCAAACTCTATGAAAAAAATAATTACTTACAGTCTATTTTTTAGTTTAATACTTAGTACCTTTGTCCCTACACTAACTAAAGCAGCTGTCGACCCTGGATTTAATCCTAGCAATATTATTAGTGATAGCTTACTTTTAGATGCTGACTCTATGACTCTTAAAGATATTCAAGACTTTTTAGAAAACCAAAACAGCTACTTAGCTTATTACACCACAGAAGATACCTATGGCACCAAAAAAACTGCTGCTGAGATAATACATAATGCAGCCACTAATAATTATAATTGTGATGGTGTTGATTTAACTGATACACCCACAGAAAATGAAAAAGCTTTAAAATGTAGAAAGATAAAAACAGTTAATCCTAAATTTCTTTTAGTTCTACTACAAAAAGAACAAAGCTTAATTAGTGAAAACAGCCCAACTCAAAGACAGCTAGACTGGGCCACTGGTTATGGTTGTCCTGATGGTAGCTCTTGTAATCCTTATTGGGAAGGTTTTGGTAAGCAAGTAAACAGTGCTGCTCTACAATTCTGGTGGTATATGAAATATCCTCAAAGCTATAACTTCAAAATGGGCGAAACTTACACTTTTAATAACCCTTATGGAACTATAGAAACTAAAACAGTGATTGCCACACCTGAAAACAAAGCTACTGCAGCGCTATATAACTACACCCCTCATGTCTTTAATGGAAATTATAATGTCTATAAATTATTTAAAAGATACTTCCCTCCTACCGCTTATCCAGACGGAACCCTTCTGCAAGTTAGAGGAGAAGTTGGTGTATGGTTAATAGAAAACGGAGAAAAGAGACCATTTTTAAGTAAGAGCGCTTTAGTTTCTCGTTTTGATGAAGATAAAATAGTAAATGTTGATAGCGCAGATTTAAATGCTTATACCAAAGGTGCTCCTATAAAGTTTAGTAATTATTCACTAGTAAAATCTCCTAAAGGTGTTATTTACTTACTAGTGGATAATAAAAAAAGAGAGTTTGCTTCTACTGAAGCCTTTAAGAAAATTGGTTATAGCACAGATGAAATCCAAAATGCTAGCTGGCAAGATATAAATAGCTATGAAAATGGAAGTCCAATAACTATTACTTCAGCCTACCCTACTGGCGCTTTACTACAAAACAAAATTACAGGTGGAGTATATTGGGTAGAAGAAGAAAAGAAGCACCCTATCATTGATAAAAGCTTTTTAACTACTAAATTTAAAGGTAAGAATATTATTCCAGTAGATCCAAGTGAATTAGCTCAATATGAGACAGCTTCTAAGGTACTATTTGATAACGGTGAACTTCTAAAAAGTCCTCTTTCCACAGCAGTCTACTTAGTTGATGATGGCAAGAAAAGACCTTTTGCTTCAGGAGAAGACTTCGTTTCTTTAGGATATAAATGGGGAAATATAATTACCACTTCTCCACAAGTATTATACCAATACCCTGATGGAACAACGCTAAGTGATCAAAAATAAAGAGTTATCTATATAGAAAACTAATAAATTCCGCTATAAACGGAATTTATTACTTTATAGCTAAAATACACTTTACAGATTCATCACAAACAGTATAATTAATAACTAGACTAAAAAATAAGACAAAAAAAGATATGCCTGTAATATATAGTGCGCTACTACCTCATTCTCCTCTTCTTTTAAAACCTATTGGAAAAGAAAATACAGAAAAACTAGAAAAGACACTAAATTCATATCAAACAGTTATTGAAAAGATTAAACAGAAAAAAATTGATAGCATTGTTCTTATCACTCCACATGCAAAAAAAGATAACAACAAACACTACACTAATAATAGTTTAAAGTATAAAGTTGATTTAAAAGAATTCGGAGATTTAGCAAGTAGACTAGATATTGAACCCGATTTACCCTTATTTCAAAAACTGCAGGACTCAGAGCATGTAAATAAACTAGTTGAAGCCTATCAAGAAGAGATTTTAGATTATGGCAGTGCTATTGTTCTCTATTTAATCATCTCTCAAGTAAGTAACCTTAAGGCTCTAATTATTAGCTCTAGTGATAATGATAATCAAGAAAACTTTGATTTTGGAAAAAAGCTAAATCAAGCTTTAAAGAAAAGTGGCCAGAATATTGCCGTAATAGCATCAGGAGATATGAGTCATTGTGTTAGCAAAAAGTCTCCTCAAGGTTATAACCCTAAAGGTGTTAAGTTTGATAATCAAGTTAAAGAAATAATTTCACAAAATACTGATATTGATAAAAAAATACTGGCTTTTGACCAGAATTTAATTACTAAAGCAAAGGAATGTGCACTGAAGCCATTACTACTTGCTCTAGGCGTGCTATCAGACTATAATTACGATACTAAAGTTCTTTCCTATCAAGATGATTTCGGTATTGGTTACCTGGCAGCAGACTTTGATAACTTGGAAATTAAAAACTAGAAATAGTAAGTATAACTATTTCTCCTTCTTAAGTTTATCATCATTAGTTTTCTTATTATCTTTGGCTTGACTGCTAACAACCTTAAAGAAATACTTCCATTTAGGACCACTAGGACAAAGCTCTTTAGTATCTATTAAAGCTTGGCGAACCTGTTTTTCACTGTACACCTTGCAAATCCTAAAAACAGATGAACGTTTAAAGTTAGGAATACTTAAGTCATTAATGACTTCCAAGGCTAGCTCTTGCCACTGATAAGCTGGTGGCTTAACTTGCTTCTTGTGTTTCATGATTGAGCCAAATGACTCAAAATCACTCTTTTTTTCTTTATTGTCTTCACTCATATATATAAACTTATATTATTTACTACTATTATAACATATGGCTAAAATCTTACCTATAATCATAGCCCCCAACAAAATACTAAGAGAAAAATCTAAGGATATAAATCCTGAAGATTTAAAAAAGGCTGAAATGAAAGAGCTACTTTTAGATATGGAAAAAACTATGCTTCAAGAGGATGGTCTAGGCCTGGCTGCACCTCAAATTGGAAAAAACCTTAACATCTTTGTACTTAATAACAAAGGTAAAACATTATATATTATTAACCCTAAGATAAGCAAACGTTCTTGGGCAAAAGTAGTAGATCAAGAGGGTTGTTTATCAATACCTAATACCTTTGGCGACGTCTTAAGGCACAAGAAGATTAATATTAGCTATATTGATGAAAAAGGTAAAAAACAAAAACTAAGTAGCTCCAATTTACTGGCAAGAATAATACAACATGAATATGATCATATCAGTGGAGTGCTATTTACAGACAAGGCTGAAAATATAATAGTTAAAGAAGATTAATTAATTAATATTAATTAATATGGAAGAATTTAAAAAATATAAGACAGTTATCATGGGTACACCTGAGTTTGCTATTAAGCCCTTCTCTGCTCTAATCTCAGATCCTAATTTTGAGGTTGTTTTAGCTGTATCGCAGCCTGACAAAAAAGTAGGTAGAAAACAAATTATTAAAACTACACCAGTAAAAAAACTGGCTCAAGAAAATAATATTGAAGTAGCTCAACCTGAGAAGATAAAAGATATAGAAGAAA
>Ga0136558_1000269_pt1 | contig 30617 bp, 28 predicted proteins | sample AntRauTorckE6833_FD_101391 | JGI IMG/M metagenome (GOLD analysis project Ga0136558, IMG submission 101391) | Saline lake microbial communities from Rauer Islands, Antarctica - Metagenome Torckler E6 #833 | ecosystem: Environmental > Aquatic > Non-marine Saline and Alkaline > Saline | place...
GTTTCAGGATTTTCAAATTCATCGGCAGAGGGGAGTCCCTGAAATAAATAAATAAGGTACCCACCAACAATAAGAATCAGAATTCCGGCAGCAATGCCTGACCACTTTAATATTGTATTAAAGTAAGGATTTCTATTTTTTGATATTGATCCGTCAGAAGCTTCGTTCTTATCTTTACGCTCTTGTAGTATCTTTTTTCGGTATTCCGGGTCATTGAAATACCGTTTATGATCAATGGGTTCTTTCTTTTCGTCGCTCATACTCTTTAGTTAATTCCTTCGAAAGGTAAAAAATTTTTCGATGACGCTTTCCATTTAACGAGACTCAAACCTTTATTGTTATATAAGGCCATAGTTCTGTGATTAAAAAACGTTCCTAGGTTTATATAGCTTCCGCGTGAAAATGTTTCGATTCGGGGTACATGGTCATGTCCACTTATTATAAAGTCCAGATTATGCTTAGCAAATATCATTTTAGCCTGCCGGTTCAATGGCTCGGGATTGTGGTTGTTTCTTCGTCTTGTAACAGAAGAAAAAGCTTTCATGGTTGCGAGTCCCTTTTCCGGGGGCAAGATCTTTTGATAGGTACTTACAAAAGTTCTATTGCGTAACAACTTATGAAACGCAGCCCTGGGAAAGTCGATCTTGGCAGCTGCTACCCCATCACCATGCATTAGTAAAAACCTCTTATCATTAATTTCCTTCAACCTGAAATTAGATTCGAGATCAAATCCCCGTTCTACAAAATGACCGAAGGTCCAGTTATCGTGATTTCCGGTTATATACAAAGCTGGGGTCACCGTATTATTATAGTCTTCAAAAGCGTCTAAAACATTTTTTCCAAGATCTGGAATAAATCCTTTTTCGGGATACTCCATCCAATAGTCAAAAAGATCTCCAAGAATATGGATCTCAATATGCTTTTCTTTACAATACCCAATAAGCCCGATCAGGTCTTCCTCGATCTGACGATTGGTTTCGGTTGAGAAAGCACCAAGATGCACATCTGATATAAAAACCTGCTGATCAAAACTCATAAGTTACTTCTTGCGGGTAATAACGAAATGAATAAGATCGGCAAAGTCTTGCTTGGCCGGAGAGTCGGGGACTGAATTAAGGCTTTCGATCGCTTTATTTGCATAATCATACATCATTTCTTTTGCATACTTCATTCCATCGTTCTGGTGAACAAAATCAACGATCTCATCAATATTTGAATTAGATTTTTTTCGCTTCTTCATTAATGAGCGAATATGAGCTGACTTCCGTTTTGGGGCATGTTCGAAGGCTTTTATCAAGGGAAGTGTAACCTTGCGCTCCTGAATATCATTTCGTGTTGGTTTGCCGATGTCATCCATTCCATAATCAAACAAGTCATCTCTTATTTGAAAGGCAATACCGATACACATTCCGATCTCCCTCATTAAGGAATGAATTTCCTCATCATCGGTCACTGATACCGCACCGCACTCACAACAAGTTGAGATCAAACTCGCAGTTTTCTCGGAAATGATCTGGAAGTAGCGCTCTTCAGTCATGTTAAAAAGTCCGGCCGTTTTAAGCTGGCGCAATTCACCTTCACTCATTTTTTGAACCGCACGGGACTGAACTTCAAGCAGTTGGTGCTCTTTATTTTCCAAAGCGATCAATAATCCCTTCGACAATAAATAATCACCCAAAAGCACTCCGGCTTTATTCTTCCATATTTTGTTAATACTAACAAATCCACGCCTGCTGTCAGCCTCATCAACTACATCATCATGAATAAGCGTTGCCGTGTGCAACAGTTCGATCATAGTAGCAGCGATATAACTTTTCTTATTGATATCTCCGAATAAGTTAGCAGTCATAAAGACGAGGGTAGGGCGTAACTCCTTACCTTTTTGGCGCAGAAGGTAATTAATGATCTGATCTAGTAAAAAGACATCGGACTTAATAGTTTCTTTAAAAAAATTCCTGAACTCAGATAAGTTTTCTGAAACGGGGGCTGTTATTTCTTTAAGGGTTTTTCTGGTAACGGTCTCAGAATTTATATGTTCTAACTCTTCGTTATCGATCATCAATTGTGTTGAAATTTTCTTAAACTTGGTCGTGTAATAATTTACTGATAATACGGAACAATTATTTACTCTCAATAACTCACTCACTCTCACTATAATTTTATGTCAACAGATATTATTAATGTTAAAACGATCGGAGTTTTAACAAGCGGGGGAGATTCTCCCGGAATGAACGCGGCTATTCGTGCCGTGGTTCGCGCATCGGAACAGAATGGGATCTCAGTGTATGGAATAATGCACGGTTATTATGGACTGATAAACGATGAGTTCATGGAACTGGATACTCATTCGGTCTCGAATATCATTCAGCGCGGAGGTACTATGTTAAAAACTGCACGCTCAGAAGAATTCCGAACAGAAGAAGGAAGAACAAAAGCAGCAGAAAATTTAAAAAAATACGGCATCGATGCACTGGTTGTAATTGGCGGTGACGGAACATTTACTGGAGCCAATAAAATCAGTAAAGAGCATCATATAAATGTAGTTGGCGTACCAGCCACCATCGACAATGATATAATAGGAACCGATGAAACCATTGGGTATGATTCTGCACTTAACACAGCCTTAGAAGCTATTGACAAGATCAGAGATACTGCTGATGCTCACGAACGAATGTTTCTGGTTGAAGTTATGGGCCGGGATACCGGATTTATAGCGCTGGAAACAAGTATTGCCAGTGGCGCTGAGATTGCTCTATTACCGGAAGAACTAACAAATATAGAAGAAGTTAAACGACAGCTCCACGAAATGCTTCAGCAGCAGCGAAGAAGCAGTTTGGTGGTTGTAGCAGAAGGAGATGAAACCGGAGGAGCTATTAAACTGGCAGATAAGATCAAAGATGATTTTGCACAGTACGACATGCGGGTTTGTATTTTAGGGCACATTCAGCGAGGCGGTGCCCCTACAGCCAGAGACCGTGTGCTAGCAAGTCGGTTAGGTGCTGCTGCCGTTAAGATTTTGAAAGAAGGCCATAGCGAAGTTATGGTCGGTGTAGTAAATAACGCATTGAAAATTACTCCAATGCGGGTAGCAATTTCAAAGAAGAAGGAAATTGATCATACATTAATTGACTTAGCTAAAGTACTCAGGTAAACAATGATTAAATGTGATATAGGTTTAGGACGGAAGTTTATTGGCGACGATGATTATCTAAAGGCACGAAAAAAAGTAGATAGTGCTTTTGGACAGCTAAAGAATAAAACCGGTCCGGGTGCCGAATGGTTGGGGTGGCGGGATATTTTAGCAGAACCCAATGATGCTGTTTTGGAACGAATCAGTTCTTTAGGTCAGGAAATTCGTGCTAAGGCAGATATCTTTATTGTTTGCGGTATTGGGGGATCTTATCTGGGAGCGAAAGCTGTGATTGATTCTCTTTCACCACACTTCGGTAATAAAGGACCTGAGATCATCTATGCCGGTCATCATCTCGGCGGGAAATACCTTGATGAGTTACTAAAGTATCTTAAGACTCCTAAAGCTGATGGATCATCAAAGAATATTTACCTGAATGTGATTTCAAAATCAGGCTCAACTCTTGAAACGGCTTTATCTTTTCGCATGTTGAGAGAGCTTTTGGAAGATATGTATGGTGATGACACCTCTGAGCATATTATTTGTACAACAGGTAAAGAAGGTGGAGTGCTAAATAAAGTTATCGAGGAAAAAGGATATCGAAAATTTATTGTCCCTGATGATGTTGGGGGAAGGTATTCTGTGCTTACGCCTGTAGGTTTATTGCCAATTGCGGTAGCGGGAATTGATGTAAGAACACTCTTTTATGGGGCCGTTTCTGCATATAATGATTATGAAAAAAATGCGGAAGACATTTTGGAATATGCGGCACTGAGAAATGCGATCCACGAATCAGGCAAAACCATTGATGTATTTGCAACTTTTGAACCTGAATTATCTTCGATGGGAGGGTGGATCCAACAGTTGCTGGGTGAAAGTGAGGGTAAAGAGGGGCAGGGTATATTCCCGGCGGTTGCTACTTTTTCTACAGACCTTCATAGTTTGGGACAGTTTATTCAGCAGGGGCAGCGAAGCCTAATGGAAACCTTTATCATTGTAGAGAAGCCTTTTTCAAAACTTGAAGTAAATGAATTGGAAGGCAATGATGATCAATTAAACTACCTGGCCCGAAAAACATTTCATGAAATTAATAAGAATGCACGTGAAGGAACAACCGAAGCTCATAGCGAAGGAGATGTCCCCATAGTCAGAATTTCTATGTCTGCTCTGAATGCAGAAAATATAGGAGCACTTATTTACTTTTTTGAATTGCTAACAGGAATATTTGTTTACAGTCTTGGGGTGAATCCATTCAATCAACCCGGGGTAGAAGATTACAAAAAAGCCATGTATCGTTTACTTGGCAAATAATTAAAATCATTTATGGAAGAAGAAAAAAAAGCTTCTAAATATATTGCGGTAGCAGGAAATATTGGTGCCGGGAAATCATCACTGACGGGATTGTTGGCCAAACACTTTAACTGGGAGGCCTTCTATGAATCGGTTGATGATAATCCCTATTTGCAGGACTTTTATGAGGACATGCGTCGCTGGAGTTTCAACCTGCAGATCTATTTTCTATCAAGCCGTTTTCGTCATCAAAAAGAAATGCTCAATGATGATGTAAACCTCATCCAGGATAGAACGATCTATGAGGATGTGGAGATATTTGCAAAGAACCTTCATGAGATGAATTTAATGAGCGACAGGGATTTTGCTAACTATGAAGCTCTGTTCAGTGAGATGAGTTATTACCTGCAACCACCTGATCTGCTTATATATTTACGTGCGCAGGTTCCGACACTCGTTAAGCAAATTCAACAGCGGGGCAGGGACTATGAGAACACCATTCGCATTGAATATTTGGAACGTCTGAATAAGTTATATGAGGACTGGATCGACCGATACCCCCATGAAAAACTCATTATTGATACTGATGACCTTGATTTTGTAAACGATCAGGAAGATCTTGGAAAAGTAATTAGTCTTATTGAACAACGTATGTTCGGTTTATTTAATTGATTGAACCACACAAGTATAATGCTTATTTTAGGTAGCTATTGAGGAGATGTTCTATGCTAAAGTTTAAGATCTTTGAAATACCTGAAGAACAAAGTGAGAAAACCGTTGAGTTAGGCTCAGATGAGCTTGATCTTGAAGGAATCACTTTTAAGGGCGGTACGGTTCATATAGAATTTTATCGCACACTTCATTTTGTGAGAACTCAGTTTACTGTTGATGCAACCGTAGAATTGATCTGTGATCGTTCACTGGATGCATTTGACCATGAGGTTCAGCAAGATTATGAAGTGCTTTTTAAGGCAGAAGAAGTAGAAGAATCAGCAAATGAAAATGGAGCCGTAAGAAATTACGATCATACATCAAAGCAAATAGATTTAGAGCAGGATGTACGAGATACCATTTTGCTGAATCTCCCAACAAAAAAATTACACCCCCGCTTTCTAGATGAGGACGGAAATCCGAAGGAAGTACTGAATGAACAATTCGGTGATATCCCAGAAGATGATGAAGACCGGATCGATCCAAGGTGGGAAAAATTGAAAGATTTAAAAGAATAACGATAAGGTATATTTAATGGCACATCCAAAACGACGAACCTCGAATGCGCGCAAAAATAAGCGTCGTGCTCATCATGCAATTTCTGATGTTACGTTAGCAAAATGCTCAAATTGTGGAGCATTGCACCGCTATCACCATGCTTGTGCTGAGTGTGGATACTATCGCGGTCGTCAGGTAATGAAAGCAGCTAACTAAACATTTGATATATGATTGTTGCAGTTGATGCAGCCGGTGGAGATTTCTACCCAAAAAATCCAGTTGAAGGTGCACTTCAGGCTATAGAAGAAAACAGTGAGTTAACTGTACTTCTGGTTGGTCCTGAAGACCTCATTAAAAAAGAACTCGAGGATCATTCTTATGATGAGAAGAAGGTTTTGATTCATGATGCTCCTCAGATAATTGGTATGGAAGAATCTCCGGCTCAGGCTGTCAAAACAAAACAGCAATCATCTATTGTGGTAGGTATTGGCTTGCACAAGGCCGGTAAATGCGATGCTTTTGTAAGTGCTGGAAATACCGGTGCTTTGTTGGCAGGATCCATGTTTATTTTAGGTAAACTTAAAGGCGTATTACGGCCTACTATTGCATCCTACTATCCCACTATTAAAGGGTTTAGGTTGTTAGTTGATGCCGGTGCAAATCTTGAGATCAAACCGGAAACAGCTGTTCAGTTTTCAAAAATGGCTGAGATCTATTGCGAACAAATTCTGAAAATCAATTCTCCCAAAATCGGACTCTTAAACGTAGGGGAAGAAGAAGGGAAAGGAACTGAGGTTCTTAAAGAGATCTTCAATACCCTCAAAGAAGAAGATAATTTCATCGGTAATGTTGAAGGGAAAGATATCCTTTCAGGAAAGGCTGATGTTTATTTATGTGATGGTCTGGTTGGGAATATCGTTCTCAAATTTGGCGAATCTATCCCTGATATCGTTCAGAAGATGATAGGCTCAGCAGTTAAGGATATGGATCTTTCAGAAAAAGAAATTCAGAATATTCAGAAAGTGCTCCACACAGCTTTATCACCTTTTAACTATGAAAATGTAGGTGGTATCCCTTTCTTAGGAGTAAATGGCGTTAGTATTGTAGGGCACGGCGGAAGCTCTCCTTTAGCCATCAAAAATATGATTAAAAGTGCTGTTCAAACTGTAGAAAACGACGTGAACGGTAAAATTGTAGCATCTTTAAATTGAGCTAAATTTCTTCATGGAAGTAAAAAGAGCAAAAATTTCAGCAGTGGGACATTATCTGCCTGAAGATCGTATGACCAATAAGGATCTGGAAAAGCTGGTAGATACCAACGATGAATGGATCCGAACCCGAACAGGAATTGAAGAACGCAGAATTTTAAAAGATCCTGACAAAGCTACCGCTTTCATGGGAACAGAAGCGGCAAAAGAAGTACTTGAGCAACGTGGCATTTCAGCTGAAGAGATAGATCTGATCATATTAGCTACAGTTACTCCTGATTATATGTTCCCTGCCACAGCCTGTTTGGTTCAAAAGAATATTGGCGCGAAAAACGCTTTTGCATTTGACCTTTCCGCAGCTTGTTCAGGCTTCTTGTATGCCTTAAGTACAGGGGCCATGTACATTGAATCGGGGCGAGCCAAAAAAGTCCTGGTTATCGGAACCGACAAAATGAGCTCGATCCTGGATTACAGCGACAGAACCACTTGTATTCTATTTGGAGATGGAGCAGGAGCCGTTTTACTTGAAGAATCAGAGGACGGGACGGGAATCATTGACCAAAAGCATTATGTGGAAGGTGATAACGAATGCAGTTTATATCAGCCTGCAGGTGGCAGTCAAAATCCTGCTACTGAAGAAACTGTAAAAAATAAGAAACATTACTTACAGCAAGACGGACGGGCGGTATTCAAAAAAGCTACAATGGGTATGGCCGATGTTTCTCTTGAGATAATGAAGCGTAATGACCTGGAGCCTGAAGATGTAGCGTGGTTAGTTCCACATCAGGCAAATATGAGAATTATTGATGCCACAGCACGACGTATGGGACTTTCAAATGAGAAAGTGATGATCAATATCAACAAATATGGAAATACAACCGCAGCCACAATTCCTCTTTGTTTATACGATTGGAAAGACCGGTTGAATCACGGTGAAAATATTGTTTTAGCAGCATTTGGTGGAGGATTTACCTGGGGTGCTATCTATTTAACCTGGGGGATAAAATAATATGAGTACCGCATATTTATTTCCAGGACAAGGATCACAATTTGTTGGAATGGGGAAAGAGTTATATGACTCAACCCCGAAAGTCGCTGAATATTTTGATAGAGCCAATGAGATTCTTGGTATAGACCTGAAAGCGATCATGTTTGAAGGGCCTGAAGAGAAATTAAAGCAAACTGAATTTACACAACCTGCAATTTTTCTTCATTCAGTAGCTCTCTACAAAACATTGGATGCAAATCCTGATATGGTTGCCGGGCATAGTCTTGGTGAATTTTCTGCATTGGTTGCTTGTGGAGCAGTTTCTTTTGAAGATGCTCTAAAGATCGTTCGCCGAAGAGGTGAGCTGATGCAGCAAGCAGGAACTGATAATCCCGGAACTATGGCTGCAGTTATAGGTATGGATGATGAAGCAGTTGAAAAAGTTTGTGCTCAGGCCTCTAAAGAATCCGGTAAAGAAGTAGTTGCCGCCAATTATAATTGTCCAGGTCAGCTTGTGATCTCAGGATATAAAGAAGCGGTAGAAAAAGCGGTGGAACTGGCTAAAGAAAATGGTGCACGCATGGCTATGTTGCTTCCCGTGAGTGGAGCTTTTCATTCCTCACTGATGCAGCCCGCTTATGATGGATTGAAAGACCAACTGAAAAAGTTAGAAATAAAGTCACCGGATTGCCCGATCTACAGTAATTATTCTGCTGAGGCGACTACAGATCCAGAAGAGATCAGGTCAAATTTACTTAATCAGTTGTTGAATCCAGTACGCTGGACTCAGACCTTAAACAATATGAGTTCAAATGGAGCGGATTCTTTTGTTGAAGTAGGGCCGGGCAAAGTATTGCAAGGTTTAGTGAAACGTACTTTAAAAGGCGCAGAAATTTCAGGACATCAATAAAACAGAACTATGAGTTTATCATTAGAAGGGAAAACCTGTTTAGTAACCGGTGGAAGCCGTGGAATTGGAAGGTCTATTGCACTTAAGCTTGCCGAGTTCGGGGCTGATGTTGCAATAACATATGCCCGTTCAGCAGATGCAGCAGAAGAAGTGAAAGCTGAAATTGAAAAAATAGGCCGAAAAAGTAAGGCATTTCAGGCTGATGCCGTCAACTTAGAGCGTGCCGAAGAAGTTATTAATGAAATAGTTGAAGACTGGAGCAAGCTTGATGTGATTGTTAACAATGCCGGAATCACAAAAGATAATCTCATTCTTCGTATGAGTGAAGAGCAGTGGGATGATGTGATCACCACAAACCTTAAAAGTGTTTTTAACTACTCGAAAGCCGCTGCCAAACCGATGATGAGAAACCGTGGAGGCTCCATTATAAATATAAGTTCGGTTGTAGGTATTTCTGGAAATGCAGGACAAAGTAATTACGCAGCCTCAAAAGCAGGCATCATAGGATTCACAAAATCATATGCTAAAGAATTGGCCTCAAGAAATATTCGTGCAAATGTTATTGCTCCGGGATATATTCTCACCGACATGACTGGTGAATTGGATGAAAAAGTTTTAGAAGGAATTAAATCTGAAACTCCACTTGGAAGAGCAGGCGAAGCTGATGAAGTAGCTGATGCGGTTGTCTTCCTTTCATCAGACATGAGTTCGTACATTACCGGTGAAGTGATCCGGGTAGATGGCGGCATGGCAATGTAATTACAAATATTGCAGAAGCAAGACTGAATTTTTATGTTCAAATCACTTATTTTATCAAAATTATAATTATCAACTAATCACTGAAAAAGGACACAAAATGTCACAAGACGTAGAAAAAAAAGTAAAAGCTATCATTGTAGATAAACTTGGTGTTGATGAATCAGAAGTAGCAGGAGATGCTAACTTCACTAACGACCTTGGTGCTGATTCACTAGATACCGTTGAGCTGATCATGGAATTCGAAAAAGAATTTGATCTAAGTATTCCTGATGAAGATGCAGAGAACATTGCAACTGTTGGAGATGCAGTAACTTATCTGTCAGGGAAATTATCCTAAATTAATACACACAAAAAATCACCTATGAGCACTCGCAGAGTCGTAGTAACGGGTATCGGGGCTTTTACGCCTATCGGTAAAAGTGCGCCAGATTTCTGGAACGGATTAGTTTCAGGAAAAAGTGGTGTGCGTTCTATCGAACATTTTGATACGACCGACTTTCCTACAAAATTTGCTGCTCAGATTGAGGATTACGAACCTACTGATTACTTCGATCGCAAAGAAGCCAGAAGATTAGATAAAGTAGCACAGTATGCTCTTATCGCTTCAGGTGAAGCTATCGAAGACAGTAAACTTGATCTGGATAAAATCGATAAAGATGAAGTTGCTGTATTGGTAGGAACAGGCATTGGAGGAATGGAAACATTCTATGAGCAATCCATCTCATTTCATGAACATGGACCTCGTGGTGTATCCCCATTCTTCATTCCTATGCTTATTCCTGACATCGTATCCGGACAGATTTCAATCAAGTACGGGTTTAGAGGACCTAATTTTTGTGCAGTTTCTGCTTGTGCAACAGGTTCTCATAACATCGGGCTTGCTTATGATTCCATCCGGTACGGACAATCAGATTATGCAGTTGCCGGAGGTACTGAAGCTCCAATTACACGCATCGGTATTTCAGGGTTTAACAGCATGAAAGCAATGTCAACCCGTAATGATTCACCTGAAACAGCATCTCGTCCATTCGACAAAGACCGAGATGGCTTTGTTCTTGGCGAAGGGGCCGGAATTTTTATTATGGAATCTCTGGATTCAGCTTTAGATCGTGGTGCACGTATTTACGGTGAGATCAAAGGATATGGATTTTCTGCTGATGCATATCATATCACAGCTCCTGATCCTGAAGGTAATGGGGTAACTCTTGCTATGACCAGAGCTATGAAGGCCGCAGATATAAAACCTGAAGATGTTGATCATATTAACATGCACGGGACTTCGACTCCATTAGGTGATATTGCAGAGACCAATACGATCAAGAAAGTTTTTGGAGACCATTCAAAAAAGATCAACCTGAACTCAACCAAAAGTATGCATGGTCATACTTTAGGTGCTGCAGGTTCTATTGAGTCTATTGCATCACTTCTATCAATTTATCACGGTATGGTGCCGCCAACCATTAACATTGAGAATCAGGATCCTGAATGTGATCTTAATTATACGGCTAACGAAGCTGTAGTTCGAGATGTGAAGTATGCGCTTAACAATGCATTTGGTTTTGGTGGACATAACTCTACCCTGGTATTTAAAAAATACAAGGACTAAGGTATATGCCGAGATGGTTTAGATCACTTTTTAGTAAAAAAAAGCAAGAAGATCTTAGCCCTAAACTTAGAAGCAGAATTGAAAAAATTGAAAGGATCGTTGGTTTTCAAATCGACGATCCTTCTTTATTTTTAAAAGCTTTAAGGCACCGCTCAACGCTTTCCCAAGAGAAATATGAAACCTATGATTCATATGAAAGGCTCGAATTTTTAGGAGACGCAGTACTCGACCTTATTGCGGCAGAGATCCTATTCAATAATTACCCTGAAAAAGACGAAGGGTTTTTGACTAAAGTGAGAGCAAAATTGGTAAGGGGAGATACGCTTACAGACTTCTCTAACAAATTGGGATTTGAAGAATTAATGGAGCTTGGCGAAAGAAATGGTGCAGATAAGATATCAAAGAGTATTCTTGCCGATGCTTTTGAATCCGTCATTGCTGCTATTTATATAACCAAAGGATACAAACAAGCCTACCAGTTTGTTGATCAGGTTATTAAAAATTATCTGGTCTTGGACGAACTCATTAATACCGTAGATAATTATAAAAGCGCACTGCTAGAACTTGCTCAGGCTCACAAAATGTCCATTCCTTACTACGAATTGATCAGTGAAAGTGGCCCCGGCCATAATCGCACCTTTATGGTTAAGGTATTGGTAGATGAGAAGGAATTAGGTCAGGGTAAGGGGAAAAGCAAAAAGAAGGCAGAGCAAAAGGCCGCGAAGCAAGCTTTAAAGAGCTTGATTAGCAAAAAAGACTAAAACTATCATTTCTTCTATTTTATTTAAAAGCTGAGGTCTTAAACTTGTTTTTTGCATGATTTACCCCGATTCTTAGCCCCACCCGTAGGTAACATCATTACAAAGAAAACATGTTTGTTCAACTCATAAAACCTGAATTTGAAGAGCTTATTGAAGCAAAGGATTGGGTTGCGCTCAAAGAAGTTTTAAATGATGTTCCCTCCGCAGATATCGCTGATCTGTTGATCGAACTGCCCGGCGAAGTAGCCATTGTAGTTTTTCGCTTGCTTAAAAAACCTATAGCTGCAGATGTTTTTGCAGAGTTGCCAACCTCAAAAGGTGTGGAGCTTTTAGAGCTTTTCAATAAGCAGCAGCTGAGCGATGTGATGATCAATCTGGAACCGGATGAACAGGTTTCTATTCTCGAAGAACTTCCCGGGCACCTCACACAGCGGGTGATGAATTCCATTGACCGTGAAGATAAAAAACAGCTTAAGAAATTACTTGGCTACCCTGAAGAGAGTGTAGGTCGATTGATGACACCTAGATATGTGAAGGTGAAGTCTGACTGGACCATTGAGCGAAGCATGGATCATATCCGGAAGTACGGAGAAACAGCTGAAACCATAAATGTGATCTATGTTGTTGATGATAAAGAGCATTTGATCGACGACTTGCGCATCACGCACTTAATACTAGCTGAGCAGGATCAGAAGATTGAAACATTGATGGATCGTTCTTTTGAAGCACTCTCAGTAAATGACGATCAAGAAGAAGCAGTAAAAATGCTTGCTAAATACGATCGTGTGGCTTTACCGGTCGTTGATTCTGACGGAGTATTGGTTGGTATAGTTACAGCCGATGATGTTATTGATGTCGCCGAGGAAGAGACGACTGAAGATATGCAGAAAATGGCCGGTATGGACGCTTTGGATGATTATTATTCTCAGACTTCCATATTCGATATTGTTAAGAAAAGACTTTGGTGGCTTGTTATACTTTTTGTTGGTCAGATTTTGACTGCTATTGCAATGGGAGGATATGAAGAGATCCTCCAGAAAGTAGTCGCACTTTCCTTTTTTGTACCCCTTATTATCTCAAGTGGCGGTAACTCCGGATCTCAGGCAGCCACTTTGATTATCCGGGCTTTGGCTACCGACGACATAAAACTTGAAGACTGGAAAAAAGTATTTACAAGGGAATTTACCTCAGGCTTAATGTTAGGTGGACTTATTGGCTTGTTAGGATTTTTTACATTGATCGCATGGGATCTAATTGGGGGCCAAGCCTTAAGCAGTACTGTTATTCTAACGGCAGCAGTTATTGGTCTTAGTTTGTTTACCATCGTATTGTTTGGGAATTTTACAGGGGCAATGCTTCCATTCGTTTTATCAAAATTTGACATAGATCCAGCAGTATCATCTGCACCTTTTGTAGCAACTATTGTAGATGTAACCGGAATCATTATTTATTTTAGTATAGCAATCTTACTTTTAAGCGGAACACTTCTTTAAAGCTCAAATACGTTCTTATGAAACAATATCACGACCTCGTAAAAAGTGTACTTGAAAATGGTGTCAGAAAAGAGAACCGGACAGGTACGGACACGATCTCTAATTTTTCTGAATTTTATAAAGTAGATCTCTCAGAAGGTTTTCCGTTATTAACTACCAAGAAAGTTTTCTTCAGGTCTGTAATATTAGAGATGCTTTGGTACCTAAGGGGAGAAGATCACATTCGCTGGTTACGGGATGAAAATGATTGTCATATCTGGGACGCCTGGGCTGATGATGATGGACATGTGGGCCCCATCTATCCGGTACTTTGGCGCCGATTTCCTTATTTCGAAAAGGAAGCTGTACGGTTTGAAGGAAATGGCTCAGCAATTTCAAAAGATGTATGGGTTCAAAAAGAGTTCGATCAGGTGCAGCGTGCTATTGACATGCTGAAGACCAACCCCAACAGTCGCAGAATTGTGGTAAGCGCATGGCATCCGGGTTTGCTGGATCAAATGGGACTTCCCCCATGCCATATCATGTATATATTTAATGTAGCCGATGGCAAACTTAATTGTCATCTTACACAGCGTTCAGGAGATATTGCATTGGGAATTCCATTCAACCTTGCGTGTTATTCGGCCCTAACTATGGCTATAGCGCAGGAAGTCGGTTTGGAACCGGGAACGTTTGCTCACACTATTGTAGATGCTCATATTTATGAAAATCATGTTGATGGACTGAAAGAGCAGCTTCAAAGAAAACCAAAGTCGCTTCCAACTCTGAAAATTACGAATAAGCCGGTTGATGAACTCACCTTTGATGATTTCACGCTGGAAAATTATGATCCTGATCCGGTGATTAAATTTGAGGTTGCGGTATGACCATTACGCTTGTAGCGGCGCATGATTCAAATTTGGTAATCGGGAAAGACGGTGGATTGCCCTGGAGGTATCCGGAAGACCTTAAGCATTTCAAAAGAACTACGCTGGGTAAGACCATTATAATGGGAAGAGGTGTATTTGAAGAACTTAATGAAATTCCACTGCCTGGGCGTAAGAACATTGTGCTTTCTACAACACAAAACTATGATAATGTAGATACTTACTCTTCTCTTGATGATGCCTTGACTGAAGTTGATGGAGAGGAGGTTTTTATAATAGGTGGCGGAGTATTATACCGAGAGACCATTGATATGGCTGATAAGCTGATCATTACTGAAATTCACAATGAATATGAGGGAGACACTTACTTTCCGGAATATAGGGAAGAAATAGGAGAGACATGGAAAGAGGATTCAAGGGAAAGACATGATGAGCTGTCATTTGTGGTTTACAAGCGCATCAAGTGATACAATTTTACAATTATTTATTAGTAAACATTAACCTGTAAAGCTCTGCGCCATTTTATAATTTAGAAAAGATATTGAATTTGGAAAATACCAATTCAGATTTTGGAAATAATAATGAATCAGGCGTTGGAACATACTATTGTATCAGAAGTCAATAAGGGATTAAAGGCTCTTATAGTAGATGATATGCCCATAAACAGGAGTCTTGCACGAATTTTTCTTGAAAGGAATAATTTCGAGATCATGGAGGCAGAGAACGGGCAACAGGCCCTCGATCATTACAATCGGCAAAAACCGGATGTAGTACTGATGGATATTTGCATGCCGGTCATGGATGGAATTGAAGCCATGAAACGAATTCGTAAATTGAATACTAAAGAAGGTGTTATTCCCATAATTGCGTTTACTTCCGGAGAACATGATGAATCTAAAGCCGAGCTGATGGCAAAAGGTTTTTCTGATTATCTCTTAAAACCATTTAAGGAAAAAGATCTTTATGATAAACTTTCCAAGGTTTTCTCTATAGCCGGTCGTTCCTCAAATAAGAAACAACCATAAAGTCGTTCTTAAAGATCAATATCTTTAAGATGCACACAGTATTGCTTTACCACAGGCTCAGTTAGTGCTATTATATTTTTTGTCTCCGCTGCTTTAGAAAACTCGATCGCTTTTTCATCTTCGAGGATCCAAATACTTTCATTTTTATACTTATAGGCTTCAGAATAGCTTTGTTCAAAGCCAAGGTAGTAATCTAATATTGACTCATCATCAGGTAAGCGAAGTTTCTTGAGTGATTTTTGTGTATTGGCATTGATCTCGGCTTTTTGAACCTTGGTTAATTTCTTGTCCACGAATGTAGTTCGAAAAAGATCTCTGCTCAAGAATCTGCGACTTAGGTCGGCCAGGACCTTGTCTTCACATTTGGCCCAAAGTTTAATGGAAAGATATACGTCATGATCATCCATCTCTGTATATTTGACGATCATTTCTTTCGAAACTTGTTTCTTTGCTGAAGGTTGATCCACTAAAAAATACTTAAGCGCAGGAGAGGCAAATTCGATTTCTTTACCATCATCTAGCAGAGCTCTTACTCTCTTGAAGATACCCCGAAGCAAAAAGTCGGCACTCAGCACTGTTTTGTGCTGATAGACCTGCATATACATCAATCGCCGAGCTATAATATAGTTCTCTACTGCATAGATCCCTTTCTTTTCAATGACGATGTTTCCCTTGAAAACCCGCATGGTTTTTAGGATGCGGTTGATACCCACGGTTCCTTCAGAAACTCCCGTAAAGAAGCTGTCACGCCGTAAATAATCCAGGCGATCCAGATCCAGTTGTGATGAGATCAGTTGGTGAAGGAACTTCTTTTTGTACTGATTGGTAAAGATAGCAATGGCGGTATCAAGAGCTCCGTCAAATTCCTTGTTTAGCTCTTTCATGATGGCCAAACTCATCATTTCATGATTGAAATCTTTAATTAGAGAATGTTCGAGAGTGTGTGAAAGCGGACCATGACCTACATCATGCAGCAAAATTGCCATTAAAGTGCCGTCATATTCCGGCTGACTTATTGTAGTGTCTTTCTCACGTAAATTATTTAAAACTCTTTGCCCAAGTTCTAAGGCACCGAGTGCGTGAGAAAAGCGTGAATGTTCTGCAGCCGGGAATACCAGATAACCCAGCCCTAACTGGCGGATCCTCCGCAAGCGTTGAACATAGGGATGGTCTATGAGTTTCAGTATCGGTCCTTTTGGAACGGTAATAAATCCGTGGATGGGATCATTGAAGATCTTATATCGAGTGCTCTTATCCATTACTTAAGATAGAATGTCATGAATTTGAATGTGGTTGAAGATATCTAAAATTCTCCGGTAAATGGTTACTGATGAATGATCATTTCATCCAGATTCTCAATGTCAGGTAGTCGGGTAGGGCGTTGGTTTCTGATATCAAACCAAACACCTGTTGATTCTGCAACGCCAAGTAGCTCTTTTGATTCGTTATCATAAATACCTTGCAGGGCCTTAATGCTTGAATTCCCAACTTCCCCAACGCCTGTTCCAACCAAAACGGTGGAAGGAAAAGTGATCTGTTTCAGGTATTCAATGGTACATTTTACCAACACGAATGTTTTTCCATCCGAGAATTCGGTTTCCATTTGGCCTACTTCTCCCAAAAAACTTATTCGGGCTTCTTCAAGATAGGTGTTGAACAGCGCGTTATTTACGTGATTGAGTGGATCAAGGTCTCTGAAACGAACGGGAATTTTAGTCCAGTGATAGAAAAATTCAGGGTCATATTTTGGTCTAAACATAGGAATAAGATTTTTAGCAGAAGATGCGGGGGAAATTGGCAAATGACAAATCTAAAAACTTACTCTGGGAGCTATATTTGTTATATTCCTGCCGATTAAATTCAAACCAAGTAATATTACGATGGCCAAGAAAAACGAAAGAGATTTTTTAGAAGAATTACTGATAACACCGAGTCCTACCGGTTATGAGAAAGCCGGTGTTAAAGTATGGAAAGAGTACGTCGATCAGTTTGCAGACGAGGTTGTAACGGATGCATACGGCTCTTGTGCAGCTAAAATTAATATAAGTGGTGATGTAGCAACGGTAATGCTGGAAGCCCACTGCGACGAAATTGGAATGGTTGTTCAGCATATTACAGATCAAGGATTTGTCTATATAAATAAGCTGGGTGGGAGTGATTCTACCATAGCTAGAGCTAAAAAAGTATTTATTCATAATAAAAGAGGTCGGGTTGTAGGAATTACAGGTAATACAGCTATTCATCTCCAGGACAAAAAGAATGGAGGAGGAAAACAGCCGGCATGGAAAGATATTTATGTTGATATCGGTGTTTCATCTAAAGAGGAAGCACTTGAGTTAGTTCAAGTGGGTGATCCGATCACGTACGCTACCGATACAGAATTTTTGAATGATGATCTGCTTTCGGCCCGTGCACTCGATAATCGAATCGGGGGATATGTTATTGCTGAAGCTATGAGAAAGCTGAGTAAGAAGAAGAAAGATCTGAAAGTTAACGTGATCGCCTTAAATTCAATCCAAGAGGAGGTAGGAGGATTCGGTGCCCGTATGATGAGCTACCGGTTCATGCCTGATGTAGCTTTGGTGACGGATGTAACACACTCCACTGATACTCCTGGAATTGATCAGAAAGAACACGGAACAGTTGAGTTGGGTAAAGGCCCTACCGTTCAGCATGGAGGAGCTAACCATCCAAAAGTGGTGGAGTTTGTTGAAGATGTTTGTAAGAAGAATAAGATCGATATCCAGCATGAAGCTACCAGTGTGAGAACAGGAACGGATACGGACAGTATCTTTTATCAGCAGACCGGAATTCCAAGTGCGTTACTTTCAACACCTTTACGTTATATGCATTCGCCGGTTGAGGTCGTTTCTATGAAGGATGTTAATTCCCTTATTGATATCATGGTGAAAGCGGTGTTAGCCATGCGTCCGGATCAGACTTTTTCTGTTTTTGAAGATTAGGTCAAAGCAAAACATTAAGACATAAAAAAAGCCTGTTCAGTATTCTGAACAGGCTTTTGTCTTTTCAGACTAAATTAAATTTAGTTTGAATAGCTTGGTGGTAAAAGTACACCGTCAATAATATGAATTACTCCATTAGTACCTTGAAGATCAACTGTAACAACGTTAACTGAATCGTTTAAGGTTACATTGCCTTCACCATCAATGTTAACAGTGATGACTTCGCCTTGAACTGTAGTAACTTCCATGCCGTCAGAAAGGTCACCTGCAAGAGCTTCAGTGGCAGCAACGTGATAAAGTAATACTTCTTCAACCTGAGCAGCACTTAATCCTTCCAGAGTACTGCTGACTTCAGCAAAAGCAGCGTTAGTAGGGGCAAACACGGTAAATGGACCGTCACCTTCCAGTGTAGCTACCAATTCAGCCTCTGCTACTAAACTGACTAATGTTGATAGATCATAGTTTTTGGAAGCGATCTGCACAACATTTTGGAATTCGTTTGGCAGGATAACGGCATCAATAGCATGCACTACACCATTATTGGTGAAAATATCTGCTGCTGCTACCATAGCTGATCCGTTAACAGTGACTTCACCATTTTCGGCAGTAACATATACACTTTCTTCTGTCAATGAACCTACAGTTTGAGCTGGTTCAAGATCACCTGATCCAACTTCAACCGGAAGTACATGGTACTGTAATATCTGGGCTAACTGCTGAGTCGTTAAACTTGCAAGTAATCCATCCGGTAATGCTGCAAAAGCATCGTCTGTGGGAGCAAACACGGTGAAAGTACCTTCAGTGTCTGAAAGTGCACCAGCTAATCCGGCATCCACAACTGCGCTTACTAACGTTTCAAAATTATATCGTTTTGAAGCAGCATCTACAACAGTGCCGTAAGCATCAGGTAGAATTACTTGATCAATAGCGTGAATTACACCATTAGATACATCCACATCGGCAGTTACTACATTAGAAGAACCATTAACGGAAACTTCTCCATTATTAACTGTTACAAAAATTTCGCCACCTGAAAGTGACTCAACTGCTTGTTCCGGACTTAAGTCGCCTGAAAAAACTTCACCTGAAAGAACGTGGTAAGTCAGGATCTCAGTGATCTGTTCATCTGTAAGTGAAGCAAGGAGTCCATCGGGAAGTGATGCAAAAGCATCATCAGTTGGAGCAAATACGGTGAAATCACCTTTGTATTTTAATGTAGAAGTAAGTCCTACTTGATCAACAGCTCCAACCAAACTTGTAAATGTTCCTAATTCGTTGGCTTGATCTACAACGTTTGGCTCTCTGATACCTGCTGGTAGCAGTACCGCGTCAATGGCATGTATAATACCGTTTGATGCTTCAACATCAGCAGTAACAACATTTGAATATCCATTAACAACAACACCGCCGTCGGCTTCAACAAGCAAGTCTTCACCTAATAAAGATGCTACATCCTGTGAGGCGTCAAGATCACCGGCAGCAACAGCACCTTCTACAACGTGAAATTGTAAAATTTGGGCAAGTTGATCATTGGTTAGGCTTTCTAAGGTGCCTTCGGGAAGGTCGTTGAAAGCGTCGTTAGTTGGAGCAAAAACGGTAAAAGGACCGTCTGCTTCAAGTGCTGCCGTTAGTCCGGCATCTGTAATAGCCTGAACCAGGATAGAGAAATCATCATTCTCTTGTGCTGTTTCAACTATGTTCAGTTCTGTCATTCCACTCATCCCACCATCGTCATCGGAGTCATTACCGCAACCGATAAATGTCACCGTTGAGATGAGGATAAGAGAAAGGAATAATTTAAATTGTGATGAAAAGTCTGATAAATTCATTCTTTCAATATTTGTGATTAAAATTTAAGTACACTCTTAATACACATGGATATTGAGGTATGACTACTCTTTCCTTAAAAAAAAATTAAAAAGATATTTCTATCGATAAAGAAGGGCTGAAACCGGGTAACATTCGTTGTCCACGCTGATAACTAATTTCATTACCTGCACCAACGTTGGGGTTTAAGGTATAGTAAACAGGATTTTTTCGGTTTATAATATTAACCAGATCTAATTTCGTCTCAAATTTTAACTGATCACTGAATTCATAAGAATAGTTTAATCCGAGGTCGAGCTGAAGATGGTAAGGCAAGGTAGCATTTTCAGGTGATGTCAGGTCGAAATCACCGAAATTGGTTTCTCCATGTATTCCTAAATAATTATAATAAGCTTTGTTGAATCCCCAATATTTAACGGGCACCCATTTCATATTTAAAAGGGCATTGAAATTCTTAAAAGGATACCAATTAATAAAAGTGGACAATGCATAGGGTTCACTCCATTCAGTATGCACCATTTCTCCATTGAACCTGTCCTCGATTTGTTCTTTAGACACATTTACCTGATGAGTGATGTTTAAGGTTAGTCTAGGTTCTGTAAATCTTATTTCGGTTGCGATAGCTCCACCATAGGAATAGCCTTTTGATTTCGATAAATATGAGTTCTGATCTGCAAGTGTATTATTGGATGAAACCTGGGGCTGGAGTAATTCATGATAATTTAACTTCCAATTCACCGGCTTCCATTTATAGTAAGACTCAAAGCTTATCATAAATTTGTCAGAAGGTGTTACTGACCAGTTGAATGAGGTGTGGTAAGATCTTGGAACTTCAGTGGTACGATCATTGGGCTGCCAAAATTTATAGGATGGAATTAAAGCAGTAGGCCCAAAACTGGACAGATCAAATCTGTTTATAAACTGGTTATAGATCCCGGTTGATACTTTAATGGAATGATATCCTGAAGCTGTTTCATTCGAATTGAATTCTGCTGATAACCGAGGTTCCAAATGAAATGAATTACTGTTTGGTAAATATGTTCCTCTTGTTCCAAAGGTGAATTTGGTTTGATTGTTAGGCGAGTGGGAAAACTGAGAAAAAGAACTAAGTATGAATGAGTTTCCGGATGTGGCTGTGGGAAAGTAGAAAAGATCACTCAGCTTAAAATTGAAAGTTAAAAACCTAGGGTCCAGCCCAAACATAAGTTCACTTTTAGAGCTTATATTATATTTGATTCCGGCACTTAAACTAAGTTCGTTGATCGAATTTTGGTTCTTATTTATTTCAGGCATAAAATCCAGATCCGAAAAATACTCATAGGTATCACTGGCATTCAGACCGTTTTGGGCAAGGTCATCATCTCCGATCATTCGATAATTATTCTCAAATTTTGATGAACTATAGTAAGCCTTAAGCCAATAATCAGTCCTTGCTGTTAGTATTCCACTTTGTTCTATGTTAAGCATGGAATTACTCTGGGTTGATTTATCCTCAGAAAAAAAGGAATGTGGCTGTTGGGAATTAATGGTGACTCTTTCTGAAAGCAGTTTTGTGTCAACAAGGCTCTGTCCATAGTAACCTGATACCCTGAGATTGGAATAGGGCTCGGATGATCTTTCCAATGCAAAATGCAGATCATAAAATGCGACATCAGAGTTTTGTACAGAAGGGTTGTAGTGTGCAATATCAGCTTCGTCTCCCATAATGAAATTTTGCAGAAGGGGATCTAACCTGTTCCACTTATCAAAAGTGCCGGAGAGGGTAGGAGCCTGATAAGCATCCCAAATATTAATGCGGCCACCTAACATAGATCGCCACGGACTCTCAGCTGAAAAAGGAACTTCAATTCTGGCATTAATAGCGTAAGGATCGGCCTGTAAAATAGCAGAAGACTCAGAGCGGTCTTCAATATCATGCTCAAAATTTATAAATCCTGACAGGGCACTTCCTTCATCTGCCTGAAATCCAGATTTCATGATCTCTATTCTATCGATGGAGTAGGGGCTAAAAATTCCAAAAGTATTCCCCGCTATGGTAGAATTATAAATGGGGACATTATCCAGCTTTACGAGATGATCTCTTGAGTCACTTCCCTGTATACTGAAATTTTGCTGCCCCTCAGAGAAGGTGACGCCAGAAAAAGCACGTAAAGACTGTATGACATTTCTGTCAGCACCTACATAATTTTCAGTTATAGAGTTAAAAGAAGTTCCGGAAGCACCGGGAGTGATCCTAAAATCAGGAGTGTTGCTGCTGACTACAAGCGGCTCCATCATGTAACTTTTAGGGGTTAGCTCGATGATGGTAAATGAATTTGATTGAGGACCAACGGTAACTTTACGTCGCTTTGACTCATATCCTATAAAACTTGCCTGCACTTCGTATTCTCCGGATATAAGGGATGAAATATTAAAATATCCATTCCGGTTGGTTGCGGTAGCTCCGGAGGCATCGGCTATTAGTACTGTGGCATTTGGGAGGGCCTCTCCGGTCTCGGAGTCTCTGATATAGCCCGAAAAGGAACTATATTCAGGCTTTTTGGAAGAAGAACTTGTTATAACGTAAGTACCGGTAGAAAGAATGATATAGTCCAGATCAGAAAAGGAGAGGATCGTCTTTAAGATATCTTCAACCGGTTTATTTCTTTCACTGATGAATATCAACTTGCTCAGGTCCAATTTCGAATCGTAGGCAATATCGATGTTAGCTATTTCTGAAAGCTCTAGAAGAGCCTCTTCAATACTTACGCTTCTTAAAGTGAGAGCATACAAATTAGAGGAAGCATCTTCTGATTGAGCAAGAACAACCTCATTCAACGGTAGAAAGCACAGCATGAAAAGGAAAACTCTCATATCATTCCGATAAGACCTTGAACCCATTATGAGTTTTCTGATAGCTCAATCCCTTAATAGTGCAGATATCCTGAATGATAGATTCAGCGTCATTTGGTTCATTATAAAAAGCTGAAATACTATTGTCTTCTTTTGAGATCCTTCTTTCATATTCTATTGTAATTTCAAACCGGCGTTCCAGCTTTTCAAATGCTAGTACCAAGGGTTCATTTTGAAAAGAAATATTATTGGATAACCAGGCTATCGAGTTTTTTAGATCAGCTGATTGCTGAATCAATTCAAAGTTTTGATCGATCATTGCTTCATCATTTTCTTCGAGAATGAAAGAGCCGGCGTTCGTTTTGTTCAAATACTCAACTTTTCCCTCGGTGACTGTAACTTTGGATATAATTCCATTTCGTTGATTCCAGTCAGTCAAATTAAATTCAGTTCCTAAAACTTTGACTTGGGAATTTTGAGTAGTTACTGTAAAAAGATTATCAGCCTGGCTTACAATCTGAAAATAGCCTTCACCATAAAGCTCCACATCCCGACCTGTATAATTGAAAAGTCTTGAATACTTCAGCTCAGAACCACTGTTAAGGGTGATTGCCGAACCATCGGGAAGAGTTATTGATGTTACTTCGCCGTTAGGAACCTGAATGCTTTTGGGAATAGAGAAAAAAGTAACAACCAATAAGAATACAATAGAGGCAGCAATGGAATATAATTTCCAGTTGATCCTGGGTGATTCTTTATTATTTTCTCCAGGCGTTTCTATTTCTTGAAGAATATTATCAAGAGCTTGTTCTACTTCAGAATCAGAAAGCGCTACTTTTTCTTTTTCTGCTTTTCGATAATGCTCAATTTGATTTTCAAAGTCATCGGAATGAGAGTTTGACTCATCACCGGACTTGCCATGCTTATGTATATTCATAAGATTATCATTATATCACGTTGTTATAAATCTCATATTCTTTCCGCAAAAACTTTAAAGCTGAAACAATATGATTATTAACTGTTCTTGCTGAAATATTCATTACTTCAGCAATTTCTTCATGTCGAAGACCGTCAACTCTACTCAATTCAAAAGCTTCTTGTTGTCGTTCTGGAAGCTTTTTTATAAGTGATTCAATAGTGTTTAAGGTCTCCTCAATGTAAGAATCATTTTCTTGATCTTGATGAATGATCAGGGCATTGGGTTGATGATTCGAATCATCTAATGTTTCGAATCTATTCTTATAATCTCTTACATGATTCAAGCAAAGATTCCGGATGATGGTGAAGGTAAAAGACTTCAATGATTTTGAAGGATCTAAATTATCACGTTTTTTCCAGATCTTAATAAATGCATCCTGAACTAAATCACATGCTTGAGATTTAGATTTAACATACCGATAAGCGAATCGAACGTAGTGTTCATAACAAGAGCGGAAAAAGTCAGAGTAACTGTCTTTAGAACCGTTTCTTATTTCTTCACACCATTTTTGAAACTGATGATCGGTTATGTTTTCCATATTGCCTACAGTTAATACACATAAAGATAGTCTTATGACTACTTCGAATTAACTATAATCTAAAAGGAACCGTTCTCTCTAAGTCAAAGTCCTTGAAATTCGGTTTTTTAGCGCTTCATAATAGGAGGGGAATTTATCTATGTAAGCTTCTAAAGGTTCGATTTGAACAGTTTTATATCCAAGATGATCTGCTTCTCTGAACCTGTCATACAATTCTTTTGAGAGCAATTGAAGATCGCCGTTGTAGCAAATGATATTACTGGACACCATATCTGTTTTTGACTGGAGTAGATATAAAGTGTCTTCTTTGATTTCCTCCATAGTAGAGTAAATAACAACAGCTTTTGGTTTATAATGGGAATACTTCTGCCCAGGACTCTTTGGAGCTTCATTCAATGATATCGAGGTTGAATCTTGTACAGCTACATCCAGAACAGACTCAATTTCTTGTCTGCCGATCTTGCCGGGTCGTAATATAGTTGGATACTCTGAAGTAAGGTCGATCACTGTTGATTCAAGCCCAACTTCCGTAGCACCACCGTCAATCACGGGGAAATCACTTCCGAAATCACTCAACACGTGTTCAGCTTTTGTAGGGCTTGGTCTGCCGGATTTGTTAGCACTGGGAGCAACAAGGGGGCCGGTGGACGAAATCAATTCTAATGCGAGGGAATGATCAGGCATCCTGATAGCCACCGTATCTAATCCTGCAGTAATAAGGTCCAATACTTCAGGTTTCTTTTTTAATATAATAGTAAGCGGTCCTGGCCAGAATGCTGACATTAGTTTTTTGGCTGAATCAGGGATAAAAGCTACAAGATCCCTAACCTGACTGACATTGGAAATATGAACAATAAGAGGATTATCAGCGGGCCTTCCCTTGGTTCTGAACACTTCTTTGATGGCAGATGGATTCCACGCATCAGCACCCAATCCATATACGGTTTCAGTAGGGAAAGCCACTACTTCACCTGCTTTTATACGTTCGATATATTTATTCAGATCAAGCATGAATTTCACTTAAAACCAATCCTTTAAGAAATTCAAGAGCCGCTTCCTTATCAGGGATTTCTTCTATAACAAAACGAACGGTGTCTTTTTTCTGAACCACCTGGAATTTATCATTTTTGTCCGCTTTAATTTCCTCTAAGATCTCCTGGAATTTGCCGGACTCATAAAACCTTTTGCCCATTTCAGACTCTTGTTTAGGACATACAAGCCACATTCGATCGGCTCTTATGGTAACTTTTGTAAAGAAATTTTGTGAAGCATATAATTTGATCTTACTGGCAAGGATCAGGAACTGAGCTTCATTCGGGGCGGGACCAAACCGGTCTTCGATCTCTTCTTTCCAGTCGTCAATATCCTCAGGTTTTGAGGCTTGCGAAAGCTTTCGATACAGATTCAGCCGTTCAACACTGTCTGAAACGTAGTCTTGGGGAAGAAGAGCTGTCTCATCAAATTCTACAACTGTTTCAGGAAGCTCTGCTTCAATTTCGACATTCTCAAAGAGGTCACTGAACTCAGATTGTTTAAGTTCGTTTACTGCATCATTAAGGATCTTGGTGTACAGATCAAAGCCAATATCATTAATAAATCCGCTTTGTTCAGCACCTAAAATATCACCGGCTCCTCGAATGTCCAGATCCCGCATAGCGATGTTAAATCCGGAGCCAAGATCAGAAAATTCTTCCAGGGCAAGCAATCGCTTTCGGGCTTCAGAACTCAAAGTTCGAATAGGATTTGTGATAAGGTAACAAAACGCTTTCCGATTAGATCTTCCCACTCGTCCCCGCAACTGGTGTAATTCAGCTAGTCCAAAATGATTAGCATGATTGATGATGATCGTGTTTGCATTGGCGATATCAATTCCATTCTCAACAATATTGGTTGAAACCAGTACATCAAATTTATGCTGATAAAAATCTCCTATGATCTTCTCGAGCTGAGAACCTGACATCTGTCCGTGACCAAAACGAACCCTGATCTCTGGAACCAGCCTGCGAATCATTTCTGCAACTTCCTCGATATTCTTCACCCGGTTATGGATAAAAAAGATCTGTCCTCCCCGGGATATTTCCTGAAGGATGGCATCGCGGATCAATTCCTCGTCAAAGCTGTGAATTTCAGTGTAAACGGGCTGACGGTTGGGGGGTGGCGTGTTGATAATACTCAGATCTCGGGCACCCATAAGAGAAAACTGAAGCGTTCTCGGAATGGGTGTGGCAGTAAGAGTGAGTACATCTACGGAAGCGCGGAAATTTTTAAGTTTTTCTTTCGCTGATACTCCAAAACGCTGCTCTTCATCTACAATGATAAGCCCCAGATCTTTGAATTTAACATCCTTGGAAAGAAGCCGGTGTGTTCCGATCACTATATCCACTTCTCCCTCAGCTAGTTTTTTGATCACTTCTTTCTGCTCTTTGGCAGTACGAAAGCGGGAGAGGGCCTCCACCCGAACCGGAAACTTTTCCATGCGCTTCATGAAGGTCTTGGCATGCTGTTCTGCCAGGATGGTGGTAGGAACCAATAGAGCTACTTGTTTATGATCAAGAACGGCTTTGAACGCAGCCCTAACGGCAACTTCTGTCTTCCCAAAACCAACATCACCGCAAATAAGACGATCCATGGGATGTTCACTTTCCATATCCTTTTTAACGGCTTCAATAGCATCATACTGATCGGGGGTTTCCTCAAATTCAAAATTTGCTTCCAGTTCCGTTTGCCATTCATTATCCTCCGAAAAACTATAGGCTGTTTGGGCTTTTCTTTTGGCGTAGAGCAAGATCAATTCCCTGGCAATGTCTTTAACTTTTTTCTTCGTCTGCTCTTTTTTCCTGGCCCAGGCTCCGGAACCTAGTTTTGTGATCCGCGGTGCGGTACCTTCTTTTCCTGAATATTTTTGAAGTTTATGAAGGCTGGTGACATTAACATAAAGGGTGGAATCATTTTTATACTGAAGTACAACGACTTCTTGTTCTGAATTTTTTACGTTGATCTTTTTGAAGCCCATGAACTTTCCGATACCGTAATCTACATGAACTACAAAGTCACCACGATTCAGGTCTTTGAGTTCTTTAAAAGAAATACCGCCGTGAAATTTCCTTCTCTTTGTCTTGGGCCGATGGTACCGGTTGAAGATCTGGTGATCTGTATAGACAGCTAAGCCGGCAGGTTCGTAAACGAAGCCCTCATGCAAAGACTCCACGGTCAATAAGTAATTGAAGTTATCGCTGGCATCACCAAGTAATTCTTCAAACCGATCTCGCTGTCCATCGTTATCGCAAAGAATGACCGTTGTCAGGCTCTGCTCTGAGTTTTTCTCGATCTGCTCCCTCAGTAGCTTAAAATTCCCGTGAAAATCAGGCTGAGGTTTAGTTGCAAGGGTTATGGTGTTTTTGTCTTTTTGAGAAGCCCCTACATTTGCCACAAAGATCTGATGATCAAAAATTCCAAGTTCCCGATCAAAAAGTTCTTCAGATATATAAAGTTCTTCTGGGAGATCGAGATCTTCGTTATCACCATGGTCTTCATAGGCTTTTTCCGCCCGTTCAAATTGCTCATCGATCTTTGAAACGACCAGATCTCTGCTTGAGGTCACCAAAAGAGTATTATGATCAAAGTAAGATAGAAAGCTCGATTTTTCTGTATCCGGAAGATTGGTAAGGTCAGGAATGATTCGTGCTTCATTTAAAAAAGAAACAGAGCGCTGTGAATCAGCATCAAATTCCCGAATGGTATCAAGTTCATCCCCAAAAAATTCAAACCGTAGAGGATATTCTCCGGAATAGGGAAATACATCAAGAATACCGCCACGAACGGCAAATTCTCCGGGCTCATCAACAAACCTGACAGAATTATATCCTTGATCTACTAATTGTTCTTTAAATTTTTCGAGATCGATCTCATCACCCTTTTTCAGGATCAGGCTCACTTCATTCAATGCAGAGGGCGGAGCAATTTTTTCTCCGATGGCTTCTATCGAAGTCACTACAATTGCTTTATGGTGATCTGCTATTTCTTGCAGTGCCTCAGAGCGCTGAACAAGTAAACTGGTGTCCTTAAGCTGTTGGCGGTCATAAGGTTTACTGTTTGAGGAGGGAAACAAGATGATCTTTTTATCAGCAGAAATTGCATCAAGATCAGCTTTCAGAAATCGTGCTCCTTCATCGGTTTCTGAAATAACCAGTACCTGATCCTTTTTTGAAGCAAGATCTGCGAGTAGAAAGCTATTTAAAGCACCGATACTTTTTTTAAGATTCAGCTTCTTTTTGGCAAGTACCTGATCATATACCTCGTTGAAAAGGCCTTTTTTATGCAGTTGTTCTTTTATAAAAGAAATGCTCATGAATAGCTTATGTGGAACTTAATATGTTGTGAAAGATACGCTGTTAAAGTGCCGATTAGCAAAGTAATTTGGCATGAAACCAGATAGTTGTAAACGAAGTTTGAGGTGAACCGTTCACGAAACTTCAATCCCGCTGAGGATGGTTTTATTGAGAACGAAACTCAAAAACAGAAGTACAAACGACCAGGCCAGGTAAACCATATAAAGGTCTTCGTAATCGGTGTAGATCAGTTCTTCCACTTCCGTTGTTTCCAGAGCATCAATTTCATCATAGATGCTTTCAAGTTGTTCCGTATCTGTAGCTCTGAAATATCTACCACCGGTTAATTCAGCTACACTTGTTAACATTTCTTCATCTATGTTGACCTCAATATTCTGATATCGCCGGCCAAATATAGGATCTTGAATGGGATAGGGAGCAGTTCCGCGAGTTCCCGCACCAATGGTATATATTTTGATATCGTAAGTGAGGGCCAGGTCTGCAGCAGTAACGGGATCGATCTCACCGGCATTGTTTTGTCCATCGGTAAGTAATATAATGACTTTACTTTCGGCTTCACTATCTTTTAATCGGTTAATGGCTGTAGATATTCCCATTCCAATCGCTGTTCCATCCTGGATCACACCCATTTCAAGCTCATCAATTAGATCTTTAAGAAGTCGGTAATCTAAAGTAGGGGGCACAACGGTAAAGCTTTGCATGGCAAAGGAGACCAGTCCGATTCGGTCAGAGTTTCTTTTGTCAACAAAGGCTTTTGCAACTTCTCGGGCAGCCTCAAATCGGTTCGGCTTCAAGTCTTCAGCGCGCATGGATGTCGACATATCGAGCACCATCACAATATCGATACCTTCGGCATTGCGCTCTACTGTTGTTAGGCGTTCCTGAGGTCTTGCCAAAGCTATGATCAGCAAAGCAATCCCTCCCCATAAAAATCCGGCCTGTACCCAGTGAAGATGTGATTTCCAGTTCCCTGGCAGATCTTCCATCAATTCGAGTGAGGAAAAGGTTAAGGTTGCCCGGCGGTGTTTAAAAAATCGGTATAAATATAATCCCACCATTAATGGAAGTACTAACAAAGCCCAAAACCACTCCGGATTTGCATATTCCATTACTGTTGCCCTCCATTTTGGGTTGAGGGTTCGGGATTAAACTGTGCGTCATACTTTGCTTTGAGCCTGGAGATTCGGGCTGAATCAGCTAATTTTGCTCGCTCCAGAAACTCAAACGCATGATCATAGGTCTTCCAGGCATCCTCAAGGGTAGGAGTGAATTTAGCGAATTTAACCAGGTCAGCTCTTTGCAATACCATTCTCGTCTTTTCAGCCATGGTATCATCCACTCCATAGGCTTCTACATAACGAAGCATTTCAGAAGTGGTAGATTCCAATGCAGGGATCTTGTATAACTCTTCAAAGTACGTTCTGATTGCATCTCCGATATCGCTGTAGAAATCTTTGAAATTCTTTGTCTCAGCAATATTAGATTCACTTTTGATGTTCTTCAAAGCACTCTCAAGTTCTTTGATCGGGTTGTTAAAGGGCTGGATCTGGGGTTCGGGTTCAGGTTCCACTTGTTCTTGTAGGTCCCTGAATCTATACCACCAGATAAGAAAGGCTGATATAAGAAATCCGGCTAAGATCCACGGCCACAATAAGCGGGAAAACCCAAAATTAGGCTTTAGAGGTTTTAGTGTGGTATCACCCTCCGCTACTACCGTCTTAAAGTATAATAGAATGGGGTCAGTAGAAACAACTGAAGTATCTTGTTGTGAAAAGAATGTGACCGGCATTGTGGGAATTAGCAGGTCTTCATTACCAAAATACTGCAATTCATAGATCAGGCTGTCACTGAATTCAGATAGCTTAAATTGCTGCCTATCAATAA